>Ga0209902_100166_pt1 | contig 113291 bp, 100 predicted proteins | sample FECB27metaG_FD_188304 | JGI IMG/M metagenome (GOLD analysis project Ga0209902, IMG submission 188304) | Cyanobacterial communities from the Joint Genome Institute, California, USA - FECB-27 (SPAdes) (version 2) | ecosystem: Environmental > Aquatic > Thermal springs > Hot (42-90C) > Microbial... | reverse complement strand
GGCCTCCGGCGCCGCCCGGGCGAGCCGCTCGAAGGCCCGCCACCACGCCTGCATCTCGCGGGGCGGCAGGCGGCGGGCGAGGCGGGGCAGGGTGGCGAGGGCGGCGAGGGTCGCCGCCTGGCCGGCGTGGCGGCAGACCTCCGCGGCGCTGCGGCCGACGGCGGCGTGGGTCTCGAGCCCCGCCTGCTGCTCGGCGCTCGCCCGCCAGAAGGCGATCAGGCAGGCCGGGCCGGCATTGACGAAGGCGAGCTCGATGACGGCTTCCGCCCAGCGGTCGAGCGCCGCGTCGTCGGCGGCGCCGGCGATCCGCGTCCAGGCATCCTGGAACGTCGGCCTGAGCGCCTCGCGCTGGTGCACCAGCCGGTGCAGCCGCGTCACCGACCGGTCGGGCGGCGTGGCGACGACGGCGAGGCGGGGCGGGGGCGTCACGCCCGGTCTCAGGGCAGGGCGGCGGCGATGGCGCTCGACAGCGCCTCGCGCACGTCGCGGTCGTCGGTGATCGGCAGCACGATGCTGGAGCGCACGGCCGCCTCGATGGAGACGCCGCCGCGGATCAACCGGCCGGCGTGGATCAGCATGCGCGTCGAGGCGCCCTCGTCGAGGCCGTGGCCCTTGAGGTTGCGCGACAGCGCCGCGATGTCGACCAGCCGCCCCGCGACGTCGCTCTCGACGCCCGCTTCAGTTGCGACGATCTCCGCCTCGATCGCGGCGGCGGGGTAGGTGAAGTCGAGGGCGATGAAGCGCTGCTTGGTGGACTCCTTCAGGTCCTTCACCGCGCTCTGGTAGCCGGGGTTGTAGGAGACGACGAGCTGGAAGTCCGGGTGCGCCTGGACGAGCTCGTTGCGCTTGTCGAGCGGCAGGATGCGGCGGGCGTCGGTGAGCGGGTGGATCACCACCGTGGTGTCCTGGCGCGCCTCGACGATCTCGTCGAGATAGCAGATGGCGCCGTGGCGGACGGCGAGCGTCAGCGGCCCGTCGTGCCAGACGGTGCCTTCGGGGGCGAGCAGGAAGCGGCCGGCGAGGTCGGAGGCGGTCATGTCCTCGTGCGCCGCCACCGTGACGAGCGGGCGGCCGAGCCGCCAGGCCATGTGCTCGACGAAGCGCGTCTTGCCGCAGCCGGTCGGCCCCTTCAGCATCACCGGCAGGCGGTGGTGCCAGGCCGCCTCGAACAGCGCGATCTCGTCGGCGACCGGCCGGTAGAACGGCTCGGCTGCGATGCGGTAGGCGGTGAGCGGCATCGGCTTCTCCCGTGCGGGTGTCGGCGACCGGACCCTTCGACCAGACCCTCAATGCAAAAAGGCGCCCGCTGCCCGCGGATGCGGGCGGCGAAGGCGCCTCTGTCGGTGAGGGGTGGGCCGCGACGTCGCTGGCGACGGCCCGAACGGCGGCCACGGCCACCGAAGTGCATTTCAGCACCGGACGGGGGCGATCACAACGGGAATGTGGGTGGGGGCGACCATTCCATTGCCACGGCCCTCTCCCCTCTCTCGGGGTCATTCCCGGCCTTGTGCCGGGAACCCATTCGCTGCCGCGGGTGGGACATCGCGAGGGGGGATGGGGCCGGCGTTGCATGGGTTCCCGGCACAAGGCCGGGAATGACTACGGAGATGATGGCGGGAGTGACTACGGAGAGGGAGGCGGGAGTGACTACGGGGAGGGAGGAAAGGGGGAAAGAGCGGATAGAGGAAGCGGGAGCGCCGGCAGAGAGCAGGGCAGCGGCCACCATCCCCATGCCCCCCGCCGCTCACCGCCGCCGGTAGAGAACCAGCGTCACCGGGGACAGCAGCAGCGTCAGCGCCACCGGGGCGGCGAGCGCCAGCGCCACCTCGCTCACCGTCGCGGTGCCGGCCATCAGGCCGCGCATGGCCGTCGTCATGAACGATACCGGGTTGACGTCGACGAAGGCGCGCAGCCAGTCGGGCATCGTCGCGGGATCGACCATGATGTTCGAGGCGAAGTTGATCGGGAACAGGAAAGCAAATCCGATCGTCATCACCGTCATCGGCGTCTTCACGAGCAGCCCGAGCACCAGGAAGATCCAGCCGACGCCGAAGCCGATGGTGAGCAAGAGCAGGAAGGCGGCGACGACGCCGACGACGCCCGCCTCCGGCCGGTAGCCGAGGATGAGGCCGATCGCGAGGATGATGCCGCCGGCGATGAGGTGGCGCAGGATGTCGCCGACCATCAGCCCGGCGAAGGGGGCGAGCGACCAGATCGGCAGCGAGCGGAAGCGGTCGAACAGGCCCTTGCCGAGGTCGGTCGACAGCCCCATGCCCGAATAGACGGCGTTGAAGACCACCGTCTGCACGAGGATGCCGGGGATGAACACCTGCAGATAGTCGTCCGGCGAGCCGGCGAGCGCGCCGCCGAACACGAAGGTGAACAGCAGCGTGAACATGATCGGCGTCATCACGAGATCGAACAACTGCTCGGGCACGTGACGGAACTTCAGCACCGCCCGCCAGGCGAAGACCAGCGCATTGGAGAACGCCGACGGCGGCGGTGGCCGCGGCACGGAGCGCAGCAGCGGCACGCCGCCGTTCGCTGCGGTCTGCTTCGCCGCCGCGTGGCCCATCGCCATGCTGCCCGTCACCATGCCGCCCGTCGCCGTGTCGCCGGTCGCCCCGTCGTTCATGGCCGATCCTCCCGGGCCTGCACCGCGTCGCCGCCGCCCGTCAGCGCGAAGAACACCTCGTCGAGGCTCGGCGAGGCCATCGAGAAGTCGGAAAGCTCGATGCCGGCGGCGATCAGCGCCGACAGCGCCTCGTTCGCCGCCTGCGGGCTGCCGGCCATCACCGACAGCCGCGCGCCCTCGGGGCTGCGCTGCACGCTCGCGCCGAGGCGGGCGGCCAGAAGCTCCGCGGCGGCCCCGAGACGGGTGGGATCGGCCAGCGCGACGTGCAGGAAGCCGGAGCCGACGGCGGCCTTCAGCTCGCGGCTGGTGCCCTCCGCGATCTTGCGGCCGTGGTCGATGACGACGATGCGGGCGGCGAGCTGGTCGGCCTCGTCGAGATATTGCGTCGTCAGCAGGATCGTCACGCCGCTCGCGGCGAGCGCCCGGATCATCCGCCAGACGTCCTGGCGCGCCTTCGGGTCGAGGCCGGTGGTCGGCTCGTCGAGGAACAACAGGCCTGGCGTCACCACCAGCGAGGCGGCGATGTCGAGCCGGCGCCGCATGCCGCCGGAATAGTCCTTCACCTGCTTGGAGGCGGCGTCCGAGAGGTCGAAGGCGGCGAGCAACTCGTCGGCGCGCGCGCCGGCGCCGCGGCCGCGGAAGCCCCACAGGCGGGCGAGCAGGATGAGGTTCTCGCGGCCCGTCAGGTCCTCGTCGAGGGAGGCGAACTGGCCGGTCATGGCGATCTCGCCGCGCACGGCGTGGGCGTCCGCGACGAGGTCGTGGCCCATCACCGTGGCGGTGCCGGCGTCCGGCCGCGACAGCGTCGCCAGCATCCGCATCAGCGTCGTCTTGCCGGCGCCGTTCGGGCCGAGGATGGCGAAGATCATGCCGCGCGGCACGTCTAGGTCGATGCCGTCGACGGCCCGCATCGTCCCGAAGATCTTGACGAGCCCGCGGGCGCGCACGGCGAGCGGCGCGCCGTCGGGAACGGCCGGGGGGAGACCGGCAGGGGTTGGCGCGTCCATGACGGCGTTCCGTTCGGCCGGACTGCACACGCGGGACAGCACCGCGCCCCGCGCCGGCGCGGCCGACGGCCGGGCAGGGAGGCGACGGCATACACCAGCTTGGCGCGAAAGGCGACGGTGGCACCCGCCCCGCTCACAGGGTTCTGAACGGCGAGGGCCGGGTGCCGGCTCTGCCTCCGGGCCGGCACCGGCGGCGCCCGGACGGGACGGCCCCCCGGCCGCTCAGTCGGGCTGCCACCGGCGCAGGACCTCGAAGCGGCAGGTGTCGGAGCCCGGCTGCGCGCCGCAGCGGGTCTCGACGCAGCGGACGCCCGGGTGCACGAGCACCGCATAGAGCCGCTCGAAGACGGCGGCGTGCCAGTGGCAGAGCGGGGCGGGACTGTGCTCGCCGCGGATCAGCGGATTGTGGTCGATCTCGAAGGTCCACGGGTCGACGACGCGGAACGTGCCGGAGCCGGCGAACGTCCAGGCGTGGCGGGCGATGGCCGCCGACAGCGCGCGGGCGGCGAGCGGCGGCGGCAGAAGTTTCAGCACGGCCTGCGCCGCGCGCGGGATGCGGTGGTCGAGGATGTAGTCGCCGGTGGCGAAGCCTGCCGCGCGGGCGAGATCGGGGGCGCGGGCGGGAAACTCCAGCCGGAGCCTGTGGTGCAGGCGGGCGGCGTCGCCCTCCGGGATCATGTGCTGGCCGTCCGGCCGGCCGGCAAGACCGGCGTCGGCGAGGAGGGCGGCGGCGCGCTCGGGCCCCTCGTGGCGCTCAAGGACGGCGACGAGCTGGAGGACGGCGTTGGGGCCGATCAGGCCGGCGTGTGATCCGGCGTTCAGCCCGCCTTCGGGTCCCGGGCGCCCGGCGACGCCATCCTCAGCCGACCTCCATCTGCTCGGTGCCGCCGCCACAGACGCGGGCCGCGCCGCGCTCCTTCATCTGCGCCCGGACCGCCTCACGCCGCTCGGCCGCCCGGGCCGCCTTGTCGGCCGAGGCCTCCCAGTCGTCCACCTGCGCCTCCGCGAGCTGGCGCGTCTCGTCGAAGTGGAAGTCCACCGTCGCCTTCGTCTGCGGCCCCCAGTAGCCGGCCTTGCCGAGATCGTAGAAGGTGCGCTGGAAGCCCGCCTTCAGGAAAGCGTACAGGCAGCCGAGCAGGTAGCGCCGGCGGAAGCCGGTGCCCCGCCACGGATAGTGGAACAGCGCCTTCTTCATGTAGAAGCGGCGGTAGTTGTTCATGACGCCGTCGAGCAGCTCGCCGCGCTCCATCGCCGCCGGCTTCATGATCGGCGTGACGAAGTTGTACTTCGAGAAATCGAAGACCTCGACCTTGTCCTTCAGGTCCTGGAACAGCGGGGTGAACGGCCAGGGCGTGTACATCGACCAGTTGGCGAGGTCGGGCTGCCAGTCCCACGCCATCCTGTAGGTCTCTTCCAGCGTCTCGGGCGTCTCGTTGTCGAGGCCGACGATGAACTGCGCCTCGACGAGGATGTCGGCCTCGCGCAACAGCCGGATCGCCGTCTTGTTCTCGTCGACCTTGGTCTCCTTGTTGAACTGGTCGAGCTTCAGCTGCGCCGCCGCCTCGGTGCCGAGACTGACGTGGACGAGGCCGGCCTTGCGGTAGAACGTCAACAGGTCGCGGTCGCGGTAGATGTCCGTCACCCGCGTGTTGATCCCCCATTTGACGCGGTCGGGCAGGCCGCGGGCGATCAGTTCCTCGCAGAAGGCGATGAACTTCTTCTTGTTGATGGTCGGTTCCTCGTCGGCGAGGATGAAGAAACCGACGCCGTGGTTGGTGACGAGATCCTCGATCTCGTCGACGACGTCCTTCGGCTCGCGGACGCGGTAATCGCGCCAGAACTTCCACTGCGAGCAGAACGAGCAGGTGAACGGGCAGCCGCGGGCGAGATTCGGGATCGCGACGCGCGTGCCGAGCGGGATGTAGATGTATTTCGCCCACTCGAGGATCGACCAGTCCGGCTTGATCTTCGACAGGTCCTTGACGGTGGAGGCCGCCGGCGTCGCGACGATCTCGGCGCCGTCGCGGAAGGCGAGGCCGTGGATCGTGCGCCGGTCGGCCGGAAAGCGGCCGTCGCGGATGGCTTCCATCAGCGCCGTGCAGATCTCCTCGCCCTCGCCGCGGACGATGACGTCCACCCACGGCGCCTCGCTCAGCACCTGCTTGTACATGAAGGTGGCGTGCACCCCGCCGAGCACCCGGACCGCCCGGGGCGCCACCTCGGAGGCGAGGCGCAGCACCTCCTCGGCGCGGTAGATCGACGGGGTGATCGAGGTGACGCCGACGACGTCGGGGGCGCAGGCGGCGATCCTGCGCGCGAGCTCCTCGTCCGGGATGTTGTCGGTCATCGCATCGATGAAGTGGATGTCGTCGAAGCCCGCCTGGCGCAAATGGCCGGTGAGGTAGGCGACCCACGCCGGCGGCCACGTCCCGGCGATCTCGGCGCCGCCTGACCGGTAGTTCGGGTGGACGAACAGGATCCTCATGCGACGACCTCCCCTTCTTGTAAGGAGAAGATTACAGTCGAAGACGATCCTTGAACTTGACGCAGATCAAGCCGACGGGGGCTTCTGTGGGCCGACATGCGGCGTCGCGTCTACGGTCGGCGCGCGGCCTCCGACCGGGCGGATTGCACGCCCTGCCAGTCGAGGCCGAAGCGGGCGAGGTATTTGCGCAGGCGGTCGGCGTCGTTGCTGCTCGTCTTCTCGGCGCGGGAGGCGGCGAACAGGGCGCGGCCGGCGGCGCTGAGGCTGGCCGACGCCCGGCACACTTTCACGACGGCGGCGAGCTGGACGCGGTCGAACAGGTCGAGCCCGGCCAGGGCCTCGGCGTCGAGCACCTCCGCCAGAGCGTCGGGCTCCTCGCCGCCAGCGGCCCACAGCGCGCGGAGGTGGGCGATCTCGTCGGCCACCGTCGCCTCGTCGATGCGGCCCTTCGGGGCGAGCGTCGCCATGCGGGTGACGGAGGCGCCGAGATCGCGGAAGTTCGCCGGCCAGCTGGCCTCGGGCGAGACCGCGAAGGCGAGGTAGCGCTGCCGCGCCTCGCGGTTGAAGGTGACGTGGGCGCCCTCGCGCTCGCCGTGGCGGACGAGCTCGAACTCGAGGTTCGGCTCGATGTCCTCCCGCCGCTCGGCGAGGCCGGGGAGCGTGAAGGTCCACAGGTTGAGGCGGGCGAACAGGTCCTCGCGGAACCGCCGGGTGCGCACGGCGGCCGCGAGGTCGCGGTTGGTGCCGGCGATCAGCTGGAAGTCGCTCGCCGCCTCGCGGTCGGCGCCGACGGGCAGGAAGCGCTTGTCCTCGACGGCGCGCAACACCATCGCCTGCTCGTCGGAGCCGAGCTCGCCGATCTCGTCGAGGAAGAGCACGCCGCCGTCGGCGGCCTTCAGGAGCCCGGCGCGCTCCTGCGCCGCCCCGGTGAAGGCGCCGCGGACGTGGCCGAACAAGGCCGACATCGCCCCGTCGCCGCGCAGCGTCGCGCAGTTGACCTCGACGAACGGCCCCGCCACCTGCCGGCGCGCCTTCTTCAGCTCGTAGATGCGCCGGGCGAGCTTCGACTTGCCGGCGCCGGTCGGCCCGCACAAGAGCAGCGGCGCCTTCGAGCGGATCGCCACCGCCTCGATGCGCTCGATCATCCGATTGAAGGCGGCGTTGCGCGTCTCGATGCCGGCCTTGAGGAAGCTCGTCGCCTCTTCGCGATCGCGGCGGAAACGGGTGGCGATGCGGTCGTAGCGCGACAGGTCGATGTCGATGACCGAGTAGCCGCCGGGGCTGTCGCCCTCCCAGTTGCGCGGCGGCGACAGCTGCAGGATGCGCGCCGGGATGAGGCGCGCCTCGATCAGCAGGAACCAGCAGATCTGCGCGACGTGGGTGCCGGTGGTGAAGTTGACGAAATAGTCCTCCGCGTCGGTGTCGAAGGGGTAGCCGTGCGCGAAGTCGTGCATGGCCGCGTAGACCTCCTCGAAGTCCCACGGGTCGCGCAGCGTCATCGGCTGCGATCGCACCTCGGTGTTCGGGGAATGCCCTGCGATCGACGCCTTGACGCGCTCGGCGAGCGCTGCGGCGCGCTCGTCGTGGATGAGCTCCAGACGGTCGACGGGCAGCGTCTCGTGACGGCAGAGCGCCACCGTCGGTCGCCAGCGGTCGCGGTTGCCGGCATCGAGCCGGGTGCCGAGGAAGCCGATGACGACGCGACGTCGCTCCACGTTCTATCCAATCAGATAAAGTCTTATCTTACTTAATCGTACTGTGGTGAGGGTGTATCTGGCAACGGCGCGACTCTGGCTAGAGGAAGAAAAAATAACTGAATAAAATCAGATAGATGAAAGATTTCTGGGTGACCGCTCCGCATCTGGCACGCCGCTCGCAAATGAGGGGGCGTGAAGCAGGGAGCCGCGATCATGGCGAACAGGGCACTCTTCCAGTCGGCGGCGGGACGGCGCGTTCCGCCGACCGACACCGTCAACCAGGCCGGTGGCCGGGCCTACCGGCTATCGCCGCGGCACGCGCTGGCGCAGCTCGCCGTCACCGGGGCGCTGAACGGCACCTTCTATGCCGAAGCCGAGGAGCAGCTGTCGGAGGTCCTGGCGCTCGCGTTCCAGGTCGAGGCGGACTTCCTCGCCAAGGCGGCCGTCTATGCCCGCCGCACCGGTCACATGAAGGACATGCCGGCGGTGCTGCTCGCGGCCCTGTCGATGATGCCCGGTCCGGAGTTCGCCCGGGCGTTCCCGCACGTCGTCACCAACGGCCGCATGCTGCGCACCTTCGTGCAGGTGATGCGGTCCGGGGTGACGGGGCGCAAGTCGCTCGGCACGCGGCCGCGCAACCTTGTGCGCGGCTGGCTGGCGCAGGCGTCCGACGCCGAGATCGTGCGGGCCTCGGTCGGCCGGGAGCCGTCGCTCGCCGACGTCGTCCGGATGGTCCACCCGCACCCGGCCTCGGCCGAGCGGGCGGCGCTCTACGGCTGGCTGATCGGGCGTCCCTACGACGTCGCGGCGGTGCCGGAGATCGTCCGGGCCTTCGAGGCGTTCAAGCGGGACCCGACCGGGGCGCCGCCGGACGTGCCGTTCCAGATGCTCACCGCACTGCCGCTCTCGGGCGCGCAGTGGGCGGCCATCGGGCGGCGGGCGGGCTGGCAGATGCTGCGGATGAACCTCAACACCTTCGCGCGCCACGGCGCGTTCGCGGTGGACGGGTTCGCCGGGTGGGTGGCGGAGCGGCTGCGCGATCCGGAGGCGATCCGGCGGGCGAAGGTGTTCCCCTACCAGCTGATGGCCGCCCACGGCGCGCTGGACAAGGCGGTGCCGGCGGTGGTGCGGGAGGCGGTGCAGGACGCGATGGAGGTTGCCGTCGCCAATGTGCCGGCGATCGCGGGCGCGGTTGTCGTCTGCCCGGACGTGTCCGGCTCGATGAGGTCGCCCGTGACCGGCTGGCGGCCGGGGGCAACCACGGTGGTGCGCTGCATCGACGTGGCGGCGCTGACGGCGGCGGCCCTGCTCAGGGCCAACCGTGAAGCGCGGGTGCTGCCGTTCGAGCAGCGCGTCGTCGAGGTTGAACTCTCGGCGCGCGACAGCATCGCCACCAACGCTGCGAAGCTCGCGGCGATCGGCGGCGGTGGCACCAACTGCGCGGCTCCGGTCGAGCAGTTGGTGGCGGAGCGGGCCAGGGTCGACCTCGTGGTGTTCGTCTCGGACAACGAGTCCTGGATCGATCACAAGCGCGGCCGTGGCACGGCGCTGATGCAGGCGTTCGACACGCTGAAGCGGCACAACCCGGCGGCCAGGCTCGTCTGCATCGACCTGCAGCCGGGCGCGACGACCCAGGCGGCCGAGCGGCCGGACATCCTCAACGTCGGGGGCTTCTCCGACGCGGTGTTCGACATCCTCGGCCGCTTCGCCGGGGGCACCCTCGGCGTCGACCACTTCGTCGGGGAGATCGAGGCGATCGATCTCTGACGACGGCCCCGGGCACGAATCCGCGTGCCCGGGGCGGGCGGCGGACAGATCAGGAGACGGATGCGGAAGACGCGGCGAATGCCCGCCGAGAGTACACCTCCAACAAGAGCGCAGGCGTCTGGAAAACGCCCCCGACTCACCGTTATCGGGATGCTCGCCTCTCGCCACCCTCGTCGCCGCGACCGACCGGAAACACGAACGCGAGATACATGAACTGCGTCGTGACGAATGCTGACGGAACTACATCGCTATTAACGACCGGGTCGCGGGTTCGAGTCCCGCCGGGTCCCCTTCGGGCGGCCCGTAGCTCAGCGGTAGAGCAGGGGCGAGACGGCTCTCGGGCCGGATCGCCAGACGTTCCGTCGAACCTCGTCGTCACGACGCTTGCCATCGACCGGCGCGGCGAATGCCGGTGGGACTACATTGAGACTGCGTGCCGTTTCGGCGGCACGCGGAGCGGTTCGAACCCGCCGCCGTCGTTCTTCGGGACGAGGGTGATGTCTCACCAAATCCTCGTCGCCGCGGCCGAACCACAAGTGAGCCCGGCGCATCCTCCGCTCGCGGAGGAATGCCGGGGGACAGCATGGAGGCGGCCCGGCCGCCGGAGGAGAGTGTGATGATCACCGGCGAGACGCTGATCGCCTGGGGCTTCAAGCCGGCGGCGTGGTTCAAGGCCGCGCTCGCCGAGGCCAACCGCCTCGCCGCGGCGGGGGCGGACGCGGACGCCGTGTTCGCGGCCGTGCAAGCGTTCGTCCCAATCGAGACGCAGATGCGCACGAGCGGCATCGACTACGCGATGTTCCTCGATGCGGAGACGCCGGAGGAGCAGGCGAACAAGCGCGAGGTCGCCCGCCACATGGACGCGCTGCTGCGGGTGCCGACGATCGTCGGCGCGGCGGTGATGCCGGATGCCTGTCCGAGCGGCGGGCAGCCGGGCACCATCCCCGTCGGCGGGGCGGTGGCGACCAAGGACGCCATCCATCCGGGCTTCCACTCGGCCGACATCTGCTGCTCGGTGGCGATCACCGTGCTGAACCGTCGCGAGGACCTCGCCAAGGTGCTCGACGCGGTGCAGGCGGTGACGCACTTCGGGCCGGGCAGCCGGCGCGACGTCATCGAGCCGCCGGCCGAGCTGATGGCTGAGAATCGCGGACAACCGCTTCCTGAAGGGGCTCGAGGCGCAGGCCCGGTTCGGCTTCGCGACGCAGGGCGACGGCAACCACTTCGCCTTCGTCGGCACGCTCGCGAGCGCCGACCGGCCGGCCATCGTTACCCACCACGGCAGCCGTGGCCTGGGCGCGCAGCTCTACAAGCGCGGCATGGCGGTGGCGAAGAGGCACACCGCCATCCACGCCCCGCGCGTGCCGGACCACAACGCCTGGATCGACGCGGAGAGCGAGGACGGGCGGGCCTACTGGGAGGCGTTGCAGATCGTCCGGGCGTGGACGAAGGCGAGCCACTTCGCCATCCACGACCTCGTCGCTCGCAAGCTCGGGACGAAGACCGCCGGCCGCTTCTGGAACGAGCACAACTTCGTCTTCCGGAAGTCGGATGGGCTCTTCTACCACGGCAAGGGGGCGACGCCGTCGTGGGCGGGGTTCTCGGCCGATGACGCGGGTCTGACGCTGATCCCGCTCAACATGGCCGAGCCGGTGCTCGTCACGCGCCACAGCGACCGGGCGGATGCGCTCGGCTTCGCCCCGCACGGGGCGGGGCGGAACGCCAGCCGCACGGCGTTCGTCCGCGCCCACGCCGGCCGCGCGCCGGAGGAGCTCGCGGCGCACTACGCGCCGGGGGTCGACATCCGCTCCTATTGCGGGGCTCTCGACGTGTCGGAGCTGCCGGGCGCCTACAAGAGTGCGGCGGCGGTCCGGGCGCAGATCGGCAAGTACGGCCTCGCCGAGGTGGTCGACGAGGTGCGCCCGTACGGCTCGGTGATGGCCGGGGACTGGCTGCAGGACCCGCCGTGGCGCCAGAAGAAGCGGGCGCGGGATGCCGCCCGGGAGGCGGCCCAGGAGGCAGCCCAGCCGTCCGCGGTCGTGACGGAGGCGGGCGAGGGGGCCTGAGGTCGGCGTCGAACCCGCCCTCACCGCCGCTTGCGACGCGTCCTCTCGCAAAACAGAACCGCCGCCCCGAAGGCGGGGCAGCGGTTTCACGTCGTGGGCAGGGCGAGCCCGCCGCGGCGACCCGGTGGCGATGTCAGAGCTCGTCGCCGCCGAAGAAGCTGTCGAAGAAGCCGCCGCCGCCTTCGTCGCCGCCACCCATGTCGGCGGCACCGGCGTCGTCGGCCGGTGGCTCCTCGGCCGCCGCCGCCGCAGGCTCGGCCGCCTGCGCCTGGTCACCCTGGAACATGCCGGCGATGGCGCTGCCGAGCAGCATGCCGCCGGCGACGCCCATCGCCGTCTGCGCCGCGCCGGCGAGGAAGCCGCCGCCCGGACGCTGGGCCATTCCACCAGCACCCATGCCGGCGGAACCCATGCCCGCGGCGCTCATGCCGGCGGCTCCGACGCCGGGCGCGCCCATCGGCTGGGCCGCCATCGGCTGGCTGCCCATGCCGACGCGCGGCACCGTCCGCGGCCGTGCCGGCTCACGCGCGCCGCCGCCGAACAGGCCGCCGAGCAGGCCGCCACCGCCGGCCGGACGGCTGGCGAGCTCCTGCTCGAGCTCCTCGATGCGGGCCTCGGCCTGCTGCAGGGCGTAGTCCTGCATGACGATCGTCTGCGCCATGTAGTAGGGCGCGCCGGGCTGCCGGGCGATCTCCTCGCGGATGAAGGCCTCCGCCTCGCCGTCGCGCGGCGGTGACTGGCTCTCGACCTGGTCGAGGCGCTGGAACAGGCCGGCGATCGCCTGGCGGTCGTTGCTGTCCATCGGTGTTGCTCCGTATTGCTGGGGCCGTGCGGGATCACTCCTCCCGCTGGCCGGTGAAGGCCAGCAGAAGCTGGAAGATGTTGACGAAGTTGAGATAGAGCGACAGCGCGCCGGAAACGGCGAGTTTCTGCAAGGACTCGTCGCCGAAGTGCTCGGCGTACTGCTCCTTGATCGTCTGGGTGTCCCAGGCGGTCAGGCCGACGAAGACGATGACGCCGATCACCGAGATGGCGAACTGCAGCGCCGTCGAGCCGACGAACAGGTTGACCAGGCTCGCGATCACCACGCCGATCAGCCCCATGATCAGGAACGAGCCGAACTGCGACAGGTCCCGCTTCGTCGTGTAGCCGTAGAGGCTGGTCGCCCCGAACATCGCCGCGGTGATGAAGAACGTCCGGGCGATGCTGGTGCCGGTGAACACCAGGAACACCGACGCCAGCGACAGCCCCATGACGGCGCAGAAGGCCCAGAACATCATCTGGGCGGTGGCCGCCGTCATCGACTGGATGCGGAAGGCGAAGAAGAACACGAAGGCGAGCGGCGCCAGCATCACCACCCACTTCAGCGGGGTGGAGAAGATCGGCACGTAGAGGGCGGGCGTCGAGGCGACGATGAAGGCGACGAGGCCCGTCATCACCAGCCCGAGGCCCATGTAGTTGTAGACCCGCAGCATGTGGCGGCGCAGGCCCTCGTCGAAGACGGCGCGATCGATGGGGGCGGCGACGGTGCCGCGCGGGAAGCCGAAACCTGCGTTGGTCATGGGCGGTGCCTCGTCGGGTTGCGTGGAAAGGGTCAGTGAAGGGCGCGGGACAGCCGCTCGGCCGCCCGGTCGAGATCGTCGCCGTCGCCGGTGGCGGCGACGAGCGCGTAGGCGACGTCACCCACCTGCCAGTGGGCGGCGCTGAGCTCGCCTTCCGTCGTCACCGTCGGCGCGACGACGTCGAAGCTGCCGGGCCTGACCGCGAACAGCGAGGCGGCGCCGAGCTCGGGCGATTGCAGGGCCATCTCGACGCTCGGCCCGTAGGCGGAGGGGAACACCTGCACGTCGCGCACCTGCCAGCCGGTCGGTAACTCCGGCAGCACGACGGCGGTGGCGGCGCGGATCTCCTGCGGGTCGAAGGTCCGCACCTCCGGCTGCGAGGCCATCTCGGCGCGCAAAAGCACGGTGCGGTGGGCCATCACGGCGGCGCCGACATAGGCCGGCGGCTGCGGCGAGGCCTCGACGTCGCTGACACCCAGCGCGTCGAGTTCGGCGTGGGCGAACCAGCCGGCACCGACGAGCAGCACCAGCGCAGCGGCGCGGCGCACCCAGTCGAACACCACGCCGCGCCGCAGGCCGCGCTGCAGCCGGCGGGCGGCGTCGGTGGTCGCCGGGCGGCGGACATGCGCCGTGTCGGCGAGCGCCAGGCGCAGCTCGTCGCGGGTGCGCAGGTCCGCCATGACGCGCATCGCCAGCGCCGGCTGGCCGGACAGGTAGGCCTCCACGGCGATCCGGCGCGATGGCGACAGCTGGTCGTCCACATAGGCGTCGAGCTCGAACTCGCTCACCGGCTCAGGGTGCGTCATCGCTGCCTCCGACGATCCTCAGGCGCGGCGCCGCGCCGGGCTGCGGCGTGCCGTCCTCCACCGCCCTCAGCGTCGCGCGGGCGCGGGCGAGACGCGACATCACCGTGCCCACCGGCACGCCGAGCGACACCGCCGCCTCGGCATAGGAAAGCCCCTCGATGGCGACGAGGTGCAGGACGGCGCGCTGGTCGGCGGGCAAAGCGAGGAAGGCCTCGCGCACCTCGGCGAGCCGCACGGAATGCTCCTGCGGCGGCGCGGCCGCCGTTTCGGCCACCTCGGCCGCGCGACCGGCGCCGACCATCTCGCCGCGGCGCCGACGCAGCCGGTCGATGAAGCAGTTGTGCAGGATCGACAGCAGCCAGACGCGCAGGTTGCGGTCGTGCCGGAAGCTGGCGCGGCGCTCGTAGGCGCGCACCAGCGTGTCGTGCACGAGGTCTTCCGCCTCCTCGCCGCCACGCGCCAGGGAACCGGCATAGCGCCGGAGCGCGCCGAGTTCGGCGAGGACGTCGAAGCGGTCGGAGGTGTCGCTCATGTCCCGTATACGGTCCGCCCCCCGCCGCTAGTCCATGCGGGCGTGAAAAATAATCTGCTGGCGCGCGCCGTCGGGAAGCGCGATGCGGAAAGGCCGGTCGCGGGGGCCGGTTGCGACCCGAGCGCGCCACCGCCGCCCGGCCGGGCCGCGCCGGGGCGAGGCGGCGGGGTGACGGGGGTGATCGCCGATGGAAGACACGGGGCGCACGGAGGCGGCCGTCATCCGGCCGATGCAGGAGGCGGACCTCGGTGCGGTGGCGGAGATGCTGGCGAAGCTCGCCGACCATGTCGAGCCGGGCTTCGTGCCGCTGGCGGATCTCGCGAGCCTGGCGCGCTACGGGCCGACCGGCCTGCGCCTGTTCGACGCCCTCGTCGCCACCCGGGACGGCCGCTTCGTTGGGCTCTGTCTCTACACCTACGCGTTCTCGAGCTATCGCGGCCGGCCGGGCGTGTTCGTGCAGGACCTCTTTGTGGAGCCGTCCGAGCGCGGCACCGGGCTCGGACGGGCGCTGCTCGCGGCGGCGCTCCGCCGCGAGGCCGCCAAGGGCTGCACCTACGCCAAGCTCGAGGTGCACCGGGTGAACAGCGGCGCCATCGCCTTCTACCAGCGCCTCGGCTTCGCCTTCGAGGACCACGACCACCGGATGGTGATCGAGCAGGCCGAGATCGCGGCGCTGCTGGGGGAGAGCTGAGAGGCGCCCCAGCGAAGGTCCCACCTCCACGCCCCGGGAGGCGGGCTGCCCACGCGGGTGCGCGCGTGGCCGCCGGCCGATCCTGTGAAGCCGCTGTTGTTTCCTTCGACGGCCGCGGCGGCGGGCGGTACTGTTGGTGCGACTGCGAGCCGGCCGGAGAGCCGGCCGCCGAACCGGGGGGCCGCGCCGCATGTCCTGTTACGAGATTGTGGACGACCGCTTCTCGAGGGTGGTCATCGGCATGTGCGCCCTCGAGAGGCTGCACACGGGAACGCGCTGGGCGGAGGGGCCGGTCTACTTCGCCGACGGCCGTTTCCTGGTGTGGAGCGACATCCCGAACGACCGGATGCTGCGGTGGGACGAGATGACGGGTGCGGTCGGCCTGTTCCGCTCTCCGGCGAACTACACGAACGGCAACACCCGCGACCGCCAGGGCCGGCTCGTCTCCTGCGAGCACGGCCTGCGCCGGGTCACCCGCACCGAACATGACGGCACGATCACCGTGCTCGCCGAGCGCTACCAGGGGAAGCGGCTGAACTCGCCGAACGACGTGGTGGTGAAGTCGGACGGCACGATCTGGTTCACCGATCCGCCCTACGGCATCATCACCGACTATGAGGGGCACAAGGCGGACAGCGAGATCGGCAGCTGCAACGTCTACCGACTCGACCCGCGCGACGGCAGCGTCACGGTCGTCGTCGACGACTTCGACAAGCCGAACGGGCTCGCCTTCTCTCCCGACGAGAAGGTGCTCTACGTCGCCGATTCCGGCCGCTCCCACGGTGCCGACAAGCCCCACCACATCCGCGTCTTCGACGTGTCGGCGGACAACACCCTGTCCGGCGGCCGCGTCTTCGCCGATGTCGAGCCCGGCATTCCCGACGGCCTGCGGCTCGACGTCGAAGGCAACGTCTGGGCGAGCGCCGGCGACGGCGTCCACTGCTATTCGCCGGCGGGCGAGCTCCTCGGCAAGATCCTCGTGCCGGAGCCGGTCGCCAACCTGACCTTCGGCGGCCCGAAGCGGAACCGCCTGTTCATCACCGCGAGCTCGTCGCTCTATGCGGTCTACCTCAACACCCGCGGCGTCCAGGCGCCCTGAGACACCAGGACCCTTGCGATGCTGCTCGGTTGCGTTGCCGATGACCTCACCGGGGCGACGGATCTCGCCCTGATGCTGACCCGCGAGGGCCTGCGCACCGTCCAGGTCAACGACCTGCCGCCCGCCGATCTCGACCTCGCCGACATCGATTGTGTCGTCGTGGCGCTGAAGTCGCGGATGCTGCCGGCGGCGGAGGCGGTGGCGCTGTCGGTCGAGGCGGCGCGGCGGCTGCGGGCGCTCGGCGCCCGCCGGCTGATGTTCAAATACTGCTCGACGTTCGATTCCACCGATGCCGGCAACATCGGCCCGGTCGGCGAGGCGCTGCTGGATTTCGCGGGGGGCGACGCGACGATCTTCTGCCCGGCCTTTCCGCGCGCCGGGCGGTCGATCTACAGCGGCTATCTCTTCGTCAACGGCGTGCCGCTGAACGAGAGCCCGATGAAGGACCACCCGCTGACGCCGATGCGGGACGCCAACCTCTGCCGCGTGCTGCAGCGCCAGACGGGGCTCACCGTCGGCCTCGTCGGCTTCGCCGACGTCGAGGCGGGGGCGGCGGCGATCGGCGCGGCCATCGCCCGCGAGACGGCCGCCGGGCGGCGGGCGCTCGTCGTCGACGCCCTCACCGACGGCCACCTGCGCGCCATCGGCGCGGCCGTCGCCGACATGGCGCTGATCACCGGCGGCTCCGGCATCGTCATGGGCCTGCCCGCCGCCTATGTGGAGCGAGGCCTGCTCGCCGGCCTGACGGCGCCGCCGCAGACGATCGCGGCGCCGCCGGGCCGGTCGGTGGTGCTCGCCGGCTCCTGCTCCGCCGCCACCCGCGGCCAGGTCGCCCACGCCATCGCGGCCGGCATGCCGGCCTTCCGCGTCGAGCCGATGGCGCTCGCCGAGGGCCGCCTCGACGCGAGCGCGGTGCTCGGCTGGCTCGACACGGTCGGGCCGGATGGGCCGGTGCTGGTCTATTCCAGCGCCGAGCCGGACGCCGTGCGCGCCGTGCAGGAGAAGCTCGGCAGCGAGGCCGCCGGCCACATGGTGGAGGCGCTGCTGGCGGCGGTGGCGGCGGCGCTGCCGGCGAGGGGCTTCACGCGCTTCATCGTCGCCGGCGGCGAGACCTCGGGGGCCGTCGTCGCCGCCCTCGACGCTCGCGCCCTGATGATCGGGCCGGAGATCGACCCGGGCGTGCCATGGACCCTCACCTTGTCGGCGCCGCGCGTCGCGCTCGCCCTGAAGTCCGGCAATTTCGGCGGGCCGGACTTCTTCCTGAAGGCCTGGGAGAAGTTGACCTGACGGGGGCCCGGCAGAAGACCCGGCGGCGCTCTAGGCGCTCCCGGCGCTCGCCTTGTCGACGAGGACGAACGGCGAGCCGGCGCGCGTGCAGATGGCCCGCAACTGCTCCTCGAGCTTCGTCGGGATCGGGATGCCGCCAGCCAGCCGCTCGGCGCGGCAGGCGAGTTCCGGATCGCCGGCTACCGCCACCGGCCGGGCGGGATCGGCCGCCGGCGTCGCCCTGAGCACGTCGATGGCGTCGTCGAGATCGGCCTCGAAGGCGCCTTCGTCGCGGAAGGCCTTCGGGTCGATGGCGAGGAAGCAGTGGCCGATATTGTCGCCGTCGGTCGGCCGCTTCGCGCGCTGGTGGATCGGCGAGAACGCCCCGCCCATCAGCGTGCCGCCCAGGATGTGCACCATCATGCCGAGGCCGTAGCCCTTGTGGCTGCCGAGCAGCGGACTGCCGCCGAGCGGCGTCAGCCCGCCCTCCTGGCGCTCCTGCGGGCTGCGGAACAGGATGGCCATCGCTGCCGTGGCGTCGGTGACGGCTTCGCCCGTGCCGTCGACCACCCAGCCTTCCGGCAGGGGACGGTCGTTGAGGTCGTAGACCTTCACCTTGTTCACCGCGGCGGTGGTCGTCGCCATGTCGAGCGAGAACGGCGGGTGCCGTCCGGCCGGTGCGGCGAAGGCGATCGGATTGGTGCCGAGCACCGGCACCGTGCCGTTGGTCGGCACCATCGTGATCATCCGGGTCGAGCTCGTCACGAAGCCGATCATGCCGCGCGCCGCCGCCAGCCGCGAATAGAGCCCAGCAGCGCCGAAATGGTGGGAGTTGCGCACGCCGACGAGGCCGACGCCGCAGACCGCCGCCTTGTCGACCGCGAGGTTCATCGCCATCGCCGAGACCGCGTGGCCGAGCCCGGCGCCGGCGTCGATCAGTGCCGTGCATGGCGCCTCGCGGACGATCTTCGGCTCGGCGTCGAGGCGCAACTGGCCGCTCAGGTGCATGCCCTCGTACATCATCAGCATCGAGATGCCGTGGGAATCGACGCCGATGAGATCGGTCTCGGCCATCAGCCCGGCCGTCGTCGCGGCGCCCGCCGCCGGCATGCCCCACGCCTGCAGGATCGCCTCGATCTGGCGGCGAACGAGCTCCGCATCGACGTTCATGGCAGACTTCCTCGCATGTCAGGCGTCCTCGTGGGCGCCTTTAGGGGGAGGTTTCGGCCGCCTCGACCGCGATGGCGCGCGGCTTCGGCAGGATCGCCGCGAGGCTCGTCTCGACGACGATCATGGCACGACCGGGCGCGGCGAGAAGCGCCGGTAACTGTTCGAGTTCGTCCTCGCGGCGGATGCGCGTCACCGCCATCCCGAAGGCCCGGCCGATCAAGTCGAAGTCGGGGTTGGCGAAGCTGGTGCCGACGGTGCGGCCGGGATAGTCGCGCTCCTGGTGCAGGCGGATCGAGCCGTAGGAGCCGTTCTCCGACAGGATCACCTTGATCGGCAGCCCGCGCTCGATCGCCACCGCGAGCTCATTGCCGGTCATCAGGAAACCCCCATCGCCGACGAGGCAGACAACCGGCCGCTCTGGCGCGCGCAGGGCGGCGGCGACGGCGGCGGGGACGCCGAAGCCCATCGCCCCGGAGATCGGCGCGAGCAGCCGCTGCGGCGGCGTAAATGGCACGACGCGGTAGACCGGCGCCCCGAACGTGCCGGCATCGACGGTGACGATGGCGTCGGTCGGCAGGCACCGTCCGAGCGCCGCGACCACCGCCTCGAACGGCACGCCGTCGTCGGCCGCGGGCCGGCGCGGCGCGGCGATGTCGCGCTGCACGGCCTTGAGGCGGTCGATCCAGGCCGCACGTGCGGCGGTCGACGGCGCAGTGGCCTCGCCGAGGGCCTCCAGCAGTGCGCGCGGATCGCAGGCGATCGCGAGGTCGGCGGCGAAGTGCGTGCCGATCACCGTCGCGTCGCCGTGGACGTGGACGAGCGTCATCTGCGGCCGGACCATGGCCGGAAAGCTGTAGCCCTGGGTGATGATGTCGGAGAGCTGCGCCCCGAGCACGACGACGAGGTCGCTCTGGCGCAGCAGCGCCATCTGGGCCGGCGGATTGGAGAGGCCCATGTCACCGGCATAGAGGCGGTGGGCGTTGGGTAAGAGATCCTGCCGGCGGAAGCTGACGACGGCGGGGACCTGCCATGCCTCCAGGAAGGCGAGCAGCGCCTCGCGCCCGCCGTCGCCCTCGAGGCCGGGTCCGGCGATCACCAGCGGCCGCTCGGCCGCCGCCAGCAGGCCACGCAGGGTCGCGACGTCGCCGGCGCGCGGGGCGGCGCGCACCGGCGCCTGGCGGCGCACCGGCGCGGCCGCGGTGACGGCGGTGAGCACGTCTTCGGGCACGGCGATCACCACCGGTCCGGGCACGCCGGTGGTTGCGACCTGGATCGCCCGCAGCAGCGTCTCGGCGATGCGGGCGGGGTCGGTCACCTCCGCCGTCCACTTGGCGATCGAGCCGAACATCCGGTCGAAGTCGATCTCCTGGAAGGAATCGCGGCGCACGTCGGCGGCCGCCACCTGGCCGACGATGAGGATGAACGGCACCTCATCCTGCTGGCTGGTGTGGACGGCGATCGAGGCGTTGCAGGCGCCCGGGCCGCGGCTCACCAGGGCGACGCCCGGGCGTTGCGTCAGGCGCGCGTCGGCGAGCGCCATGAAGCCGGCGCCTGCCTCGTGCCGGCAGACGACGGTATCGATGTCGGTGCGGCCATAGAGGGCGTCGAGGAGGCCGAGATAGCTCTCGCCCGGCACGCAGAAGACGCGGTCGATGCCGTTCAGCACCAGCGTCTCGACGATCACTTCACCGACGGTGGGCATCGGAACTCCGGACGAGGCTCGGTCGATCGGGCGAGGCGACCGCCGCCGGGATGCGGGCGGCGTGGACCGCCGCCGCCGCGACGGACGGCGACGGCGGCCGGTTCGCATGGGCTCTGTGCGTGGCGCAGAACTCGGCTCAGAGCTTGCCAACGCGCGTCATGTCGGCCGGCAGGATGCCGAGGCGCTGCAGCTCGGTCAGCTGCTGGACCATGGTGTCCTCCGAATCCAGGCAATCCTGGAAGCCGAACTTGCGCGCCTTGATCGTGCTGGTGATGTTGTCGTAGGGCGTCTTGAAGATGAAGTCGCCGAAGTGCCAGGCGGCGATCTTGTCATAGGCGTAGGGCTTCAGGCCGTGCCGCTTGACGAGGGCGTCCCAGATCGGCGCCTTGTCGGCCATCATCGTCGTCAGCTCGAACGGCTGCGGATAGCCGAGCGGCATGTCGAAGAACTTCGCCACCGTCTCGAACATGCGCTCCCAGCGGAAATAGTCGCCGTTCGTGATGTTGAAGATCTCGCCGGCGCATTCCGGCGTCTCCGCCGCCCACTCGGTCGAGCGCGCGAGGATGCGCGCGTCGGTGTACTGGTAGAGCACCTCGTAGTTCTGGCGCGTGCCGGGGAAGACGAGCGGCAGGCCGAGGGCCTTGGAGATCAGCGCGTAGACGGCGATGACCATCAGGAGGTTGAAGGGGTTGCCGACGGCCGGGCCGATCACCGCCTCGGGGCGGATGCCCGTCCAGGTCCAGGCCTTGCCGACGCTCGCCTCGCGCAGGAAGTCCTCCTGGGCGTAGTAGAAGTTCGGCGGCATGTGGCGCGGGTCACTCTCCTTCGCCGGCGTGCGGAACGGGCCGAGGTGGCAGCCGTAGGCCTTGCCGCCCTGCATCAGGGTGACGTGGCGCAGGGTATCGCCGGAGCCCGCCTCGAGGCCGTTGATCAGGTTGACGACGAGCTCGCGGTTGGGCGCCACCTGGGCTGCGAGGTCGGGCGTCCACTGCAGCGCCGCGAAGACGACGTGGGTGGCGTCCTTGATGGCGCCCAGCGTCTTCAGCGATCCGGCCGCGTCGAGGAGATCGACGGAGACGTGCTCGGCCTTCATCGGGAAGTCGGGCTTGCTGCGCGACAGGCCGACGACCGACCAGCCGTCGAGCTTCTCGAAGTGCGCGACGACGGTGCGGCCGATGACGCCGACGGCGCCGGCGACGACCAGCTTCTTCTTGGCCATGTTAGTTCCCCTGCTCGTTCGTTGATGCGCGGCGGCGGCTCTGCCGCTCAGGCGACGGCGCGCTGCGGCGCGTGGCGGCTGAGCGCCGGCATCACCTCGTCGATGAGGCGCCGCATCGACGCCTTCCACATCGCCTTCTCGTCCCACTCGTGGAAGGTGCAGAGCAGGCCGCCGAACGGGCCGACCTCCTCCCGGAAGGCGGCGAGCTTATCGGTGACGGTGCGGGCGCTGCCGATGATCACCATCGAGGCCATCACTTTGTCGAGGGTGACGTCCTCAGGCTCGGTGGTCGGCGTCATCGAGAAGATCTTGATCGCGCCGGCGCGGGTGAGCTGGGTGAGCAGGTAGTTGTAGTAGCTCCAGATGGCGTTGCCCGGCGTCGCCAGATAGTCCTCGGCCTCCTGGTCCGTCTCGGTTACGAGGATCGTGCGGGCCACCCGCCAGGTCATCGGATCCGGGCGCAGGCCGGCCGACTGGGCGCCGGCGACATAGGCCTCCCACTGGCTGCGGACGATCCACGGGGCGTTGAAGTTCGCCGAGATGAGGTGCCAGCCGCGGGCGCCGGCGAGACGCGCGGTGCCCGAGTGGGGCGACATCGCCGAGGTGCAGAAGGCCGGGAAGGGGCTCTGCAGCGGCTTCGGCATCAGGCCGATGGTCATGTCCGGCTGGTAGGTGTCGCTCGCCTTCACCGACCAGTGCGCGCCCTGGATGTTGAACGGCGCCTCGCCTTCCCAGATCGCCCTGATCATGCCGGCCGACTCGTCCATCATCTCCTGGCGGTTCTTGTCGGTGGTGCCGAACAACTCGAAGTCGGAGGCGAGCCCGCCCGGCCCGATGCCGAGGATGAGGCGGCCGTCGCACAGGTGGTCGAGCATCGCGGCATCGGCGGCGACGCGGGCGGGGTGGTATTGCGGCAGGTTGACGACGCCCGATCCGAGCTTGACGTGCTTCGTCTGCGCGGCGAGCCCGGTCAGGAACTGCAGCGAGTTCGTCACCGGCTCCACCTTGGTGGAGGTGTGCTCGCCGATCCAGAACTCGTCGTACTTCAGCTCGTCCGCGTAGAGCGCCGCCTCGACGTCCTGGCGATACATCTCATTGTAGCTCAGCTTCGTGGTGTGAAGCGGCATCATGAACAGGCCGAGTTTCATCTGGCGTCTCCTTCCTTGGCCGTGCGTCTCGGCGGACCGGCCGATGCGGCGTTGAATTTTTCCCTTGGGCGTCAGTGGCATTTCTTGTTGCCGCCGCGGCCGCGGTTCTCCGTCTCTCCAGAAGTGGGGGTCAGACCACCGGGCGGTTGAAGCGGCCGTAGAGGAGGAGCGTCACCAGGATCACGGCGCCGTAGATGATCTGGCGGTGCGGGTCGGGCATCTGCAGCACCGACAGGACGCTCGTCAGGAGCGTCATGAAGACGACGCCGAGCAGCATCCCCATCACCGAGCCGCTGCCGCCCTGGATGCTGGTGCCGCCGATGACGATCGCCGCGATCACCGGCAGCAGATAGGGGTCGCCCATCGTCTGGTAGGCCTGGTTGGCGTAGCCGGCGAGCAGCAGCCCGCCGAGGGCGCTGCACATGCCGGCGAAGACGAAGACGAGGATGACGACGCCCTGGGTGGCGATGCCCGACAGGTAGGCGGCGCGCTCGCCGTTGCCGATCGCCACGATGGCGCGGCCGATATAGGTGCTGGTGAGCAGGAAGGCGGCGACGGCGCTGACGCCGATCCACACATAGAGCGCGTTCGGTAGCCCCAGGGTGCGACCGACGGCGAGGCTGCGCATCAGCGGCGACGCCTCGCCGGGCGGTGCGAAGCCGCCGGTGATGAAGATGCAGAGGCCGAGCACGACGGCGTTGATGCCGAGCGTCCAGATCATCGCCGGCACCCGCAGCAGGGCGACGCCGATGCCGTTGACGAGGCCGATGAAGGCGCCGACGGCGAGGCCGAGGGGCATCGCGAGCTCGGTCGACCAGTGTCCCTGCGCGGCGGCGCCGACGCCGACCACCGACGTCGCCGCGATGGCGGCGCTCGTCATCGTCCACGGGATCGACAGGTCGATCTGGCCGAGCACGATGACGCCGAGGGCGCCGAGCGCCACCACCCCGAGGAAGGACGAGATCTGCAGCTGCTGCAGCAGGTAGCCGGCGCTGAGGAAGTTCGGCGAGGCGGTGGCGCCGACGGCGATGATGGCGACGATCATCAGCCCGACGATGGTGGTGGGGGAGCGCAGCAGGGCGGCCATCAGCGCAGCACCTTCAGCTTGTTGCGGCTGGTGATGATCTCGATCGCGCCGACGGAGACGGCGGCGAGCAGGACGAGGCCCTCGAACAGCGGCTGCGCCATCGGCGGCAGGCCGGTGAAGATCATGATCGTGCTGATCGTCCTGAGCAGATAGGCGCCGGCGATGACGCCGATCACCGTGCCGACGCCGCCGGCGAGCGAGGCGCCGCCGATCACCACCGCGGCGATGGAGTTCAGCGTGTAGGAGAAGCCGACCGAGGCGTCGCCGGACAGCGTCTGGAAGGCGAGGAACAGGCCACCGCAGGCGGCGAAGAAGCCGGCCAGCACGTGGGCGAGCAGGCGGGCCCGGCGCGGGTTGAGGCCGGACATGAAGGCGGCGTTCTCGTTCGAGCCGATCGCATAGAGCGAGCGGCCGAGCACGGTGCGCGAGAGCGGCCACCAGACGATGTAGACGACCACGAACAGCAGGATCAGCGAGGTCGGGAAGAAGCCGAAGGTCTCGTAGGTGAGAAGGTCGGACAGCCCCTCGTCGACGTCGCCGCCCGGTGTCGGCCGGACGATCAGCGCCAGGCCGGAGTAGATCGCGCCGGTGGCGAGCGTCGCGACGATCGGCTGGATGCGGCCGAAGACGACAGCGGCGCCGTTGATCGCGCCGCAGAGGCAGCCGACCGCCAGCACCGCGACGATGCCGACAGCGATCTCGATCGGCGTGCCGCTGACGAGCTCCGAGGCGAGCGCGTTCGAAAGCGCCAGCACGGTGCCGATCGACAAATCGAGGCCGCGGGTGACGACGACGCAGAACTGCCCCACCGCGACGAAGGCGAGCGTCACCGCCTGGTTCGCCCACGGCGTCATGCTGGCGACGGCGAGGCCGCGCGGGTGGATCGAGATCAGCACGGCGAACAGGATCGCCAGCACCACCAGCGGCAAGGCGAGGCGCCAGCCGCCAGGTGGCATCGCAAAGGCCGGCCGGGGCCGGTGCGCCGCGGAAGTGTCCGTCGCGGCCATCAGAGGCTCCCGTCCGTCGCCACGGCGTCGTCGGCCATCGCGAACGAGGCGCGCAGGATGTTGCGCTCGTTGAGGGCGTCGCCGGCGAGCTCGCGCAGGATGGTGCCGCCATAGAAGATGCCGACGCGGTCGCAGAGCCCGATCAGCTCGTCGTAGTCGGTGGAATGCAGCACGATCGCCGCGCCCTCGGCTGCGAGCCGGCGCAGCAGCGCGTAGATCTCCGCCTTGGTGCCGACGTCGATGCCGCGGGTCGGATCGCACAACAGGATGAGGCGCGGCTCGCAGGCGAGCCACTTGGCGAGGACCACCTTCTGCTGGTTGCCGCCCGACAGCGACGCCACCGCCGCCTTCGGCGACGACGCCTTGATCTGCAGCCGCTTCATCAACTCGTCGACCAGCCGGCGCTGGCGGCCGCCGTCGACGACGCCGAAGCGGGTCAGCCGGTCGAGCACGCTGAGGGTGAGGTTGTGGGCGATCGTCAGGGCGACGTGCAGGCCCTCGGTCTTGCGGTCCTCCGGCACCAGCGCGATGCCGAGGCCGCGGCGCTTCGCCCGTCCCGGGCTGCCGATGTGCACGGGCCGGCCCGCGAAGCGAACCTCGCCGCTGACGTTGCGCAGCACCCCGAACAGCGCCAGCAGGGTCTCGCGCTGGCCGTGGCCGTCGAGGCCGCCGATGCCGTAGATCTCGCCCGGCCGGACGGCGAAGCTGACCTTGTCGATGCGCCCGTCCCACGACAGGTCGCGCACCTCGAGCATCGGCGGGCCGACCGCCGTCGCCACCTTGGTCGGATAGATCTGCGCCACCGAACGGCCGAGCATCAGCTCGACGACGGCATCGGGCGAGCGCGTTCCCTGCACGAAGGTCTCGACGTGCTGGCCGTTGCGGAACACCGAGCAGGTGTCGCAGAGCGTGTCGACCTCGTGCATCCGGTGGGTGATGTAGAGGATCGACACCCCCTCGTCGCGCAGGCGCCGGAGGATCTGGAACAGCCGCCCGACCTGCTGCTCGCCGAGGGCCGAGGTGGCCTCGTCGAGGATCAGGAGTCGCGGCCGCTTGGCCAGCGCCTTGGCGATCTCGACGAGCTGCGCCTCCGACAGGGTCAGCGAGCGGACGATGTCGGTCGGCCGCACGTCGGAGCCGAGTTCGCGCAACAGCCCCTCGGCGGCCTCTCGCTGCCGGCGGCGGTCGATGAAGCCGAGCGGCCCGGTGCCGCGGGCGAGGAAGATGTTGTCGGCGACCGACAGGTCGGGAACGAGTGACAGCTCCTGGAAGACGCAGGCGATTCCGGCGGCGGCCGCCGTCGCCGGCGAGCGCACGGCGAACGGTACGCCGTCGATCGTGACGGTGCCGGAATCGGGCTTCACGACGCCGGTCAGCACCTTGATCAGCGTGCTCTTGCCGGCGCCGTTCTCGCCGAGGATGGCGTGGATCGAGGCGCCGCGGATGCGCAGGTCGACCGAGTCCAAGGCGACCGTGCCGCCATAGCTCTTGGAGATGCCGGCGAGCGCGACGAAGTCGCCGGCCGCCTCGACGTCGCGACCAGCCCCGGTGGGCGGGGCCGTGTCGCCTATCGTCGGGCCGCCTGGAGCCGGGCCTGCCGCCCGTTGCGATACAAAAGTGGAATTCACGGTCACCGCCCGCAATCGGTGGGTGTGGCCGGCGGCGTCGATGGGGCTCATCGAGGCGCCGCCGGCCGGACGCAACCTTCGGAAGGTCGGCGGGGCCTTACGTGTTATCGGGCGTCTGGCTCATGATCTGCTCGGCGGTGAAGTCGATCCCGCAGGCCGGGAACGAGGTCGCCGCGTAGAAGGTGTTCGGCAGGCTGGTCCAGTAGTTGACGCCGTCCTTCAGCTCCTCGGTCTTGATCGCCGGGATCGCCAGGCTGACGAGGCTCGGCATCGGCTCGCCCTTCAGCTGCGCGATCAGCGCCTGCATCGTCACGGCTGACATCGCCGGCGCCTGCGCGGCGGAGAGGCCCTGCACCTTCTGCTCGGCCATGATGATGCGCGTGCCGTTCTCGGCGTCGCCGGCGATCGGGATCATCGGCATCTTGGCGTCGATCAGCGCCCGCACCACGCCGGCGCAGCCGTGCTGGCAGACGACGCCGTCGAACTGGCCCTGGGTCGCCAGCACGTCGGCGACGACCTTCTGCACCGTGCCGGTGTCCCAGTTGCCGACCACCTCGGTGACCTGGATGCCCGGCACCTTGTCGAGGACGCTGCGCATGCCGTCGTGGTTGTCGCGGTCGACCGAGTTGCCCGGCAGGCCGCGCACCTCGAGGACCTTCGGGTTCTCCTTGCCCTTCAGCCGCTCGACGACGTCCTTCGCCTTGATCTCGCCGAGCTGGAACTGGTCCTCGTTGACCTGCACGATCTCGTCGGTGTCGAGGACGTTGTCGAAGGCGACGAGCGCCACGCCGGCCCGCTTCGCCCGCTTGACGATCGGGTTGAAGGAGGTGGCGTTGACGGCGTTCAGGACGATGCCGTCGTAGCCGGCGCCGATGAGGTTATCGAGCGCGGAGATCTGCGCGGCGACGTCGTTGCCGACGCTGATGATCTTGAATTCCTTGATGTCGGCCTTGTTCTCGGGCATCGCCGCCCACGCCTTGGCGGCCTGGATCATGTTGATCCGCCAGTCGTTGCCGACGAAACCGTTGACCAGCGCGATCCGATACGGCCCCGGCTTGGCCTCTGTCTGGATCGTCTTGGCGTTCGGTGCGGGCACGAAACACGCCGGCTTGTAGGTATCGGCCGCCACGACAGGAGCGATCGACATCAGCACGGCTGCCGTCGCCAGCAGCCCGATCTTGCAAGAGAACAAGGAATGCACGACGTTTCCTCCATGACGAGTTTATTTTATTGTCTGGGAGCGCGGGCAACGTCGATTGCCCGAAATTTCTATTTAGGTACCGTGACCTCCCCCCAGAGACAGCGCATCTTACAAGTGGCCGTGGCGGGCAACAACAGAAATTGCTGGGGCCGCATCTCTGCATTCTCTGTTGCGGGACCCTCGCGCCGGGTGTGAGAGTGCGGCCGTGGCTTTTCGGCCGCGGCGCGCGCGGTGCGCTCCGTCGCGGGTCCACACGGGCCACCGGGGCGGGCACGGAAGCGGCCACCTGGGCGGGTGCCCATCGTCCAGCCCGTTCCGCACGGGTGGGGGATCACATCGCGGGGCACCGTCGGCCGCGAACTGGCGTGCGCGACACCGGGTCGGTAGGGTGGCGCCGCAGCCCTCGAACAAGAGCCGGACATGCCGTCGCCCGCCGCCACGAACACCACGACCCCGCTCACCACGAGCCCGCGCGACCTGCCCGGCCTTCTCAAGCATACGGACGATCGGCTGGCGCAGTTGAGCCCGCAGTTCCAGCAGGTGGCGCGCTACTTCATCGACAATTCTGATGCTGTGGCGCTGGCGCCGGTGCGTGTGCTCGCCGGGCACGTCGGAGTTCATCCGTCGACTATCGTTCGGTTCGCCAAGCACATGGGCTACGACGGCTTCAAGGAGATGCAGCTGATCTTCAAGGCCGGGATGTATGCGAAGGCCCAGGGCCTGAATTCGCGCATCTCCCGCCTCGACCAGCAGCTCGCGGCGAGCGGCAACCAGAAGTCGAGCGACGGCGTGCGCAACATCATCGCCGCCGAGATCACCAGCCTGCAGACGCTGCTCGAGCGACTGTCGATGACGGAGCTCGAGCGCGCGGTGAAGCTCCTGGCCGCCGCCCGCATCGTCTGGGTGGTGAGCGGCCTCGACGCCATGGCCGTCGGCGCCCATCTGACGCGGATGCTGACCCTCTTGCCGCGCGACGCCCGCCTGCTGGAGGCCGGCAGCGCCCGCTCGGCCGAGGCGATCGGCCTCGCCCGGGCCGGCGACGTCATTGTCGTCATCGAGGTCTCGCACGAGCGCTCGGACGAGACGCTGGCCGAGATCGCCGTCGCCCTGCGCGCCAACTGCAAGCTGATCGTCATCGGGCCCGATCCGCGGCCGCGTGAGGACGGCCACGTCACCTTGCAGGCGTCGTCCAACAGCACGCAGCCGGTGCCGACGCTGGCGGGGCCGCTGACGCTCGTGCACATCCTCGGCATGCAGGTCGCCAACCGCACCAACCCTGCCCGCTTCCAGCTGCCGGACATGGCGCAGTTCGACCCGCTCGGCTGGTGAGGGCGGGAGCGTCTCGTCAACCCGTGGCCAGCAGGCGCTCGGACAGCGGCGTCGGAGCGCAGAACTGCCGCTGATGGTAGACGAGCGGCATGCCGGCATCGTCGCACCGCGTCTCGACCACCCGGCCGATGTAGATCGTGTGCGTCTCCGTCGCCATCTCGGTCTCGAGCTCGCAATCGAAGGCAGCGATCGCCGACGGCAGCACCGGCGCTCCGGTGACGAGTTCCGTCCACGGCTCGCCGGCGAAGCGGACGGCCCCCTTCGAGCCGTCCATCGCCGCGAACCGCTCGGCCACCCACTGCTGGTCGTCGCCGAGGATGTTGACCGAGAAGCTGCGGGTGCCGGCGATGACGTCGTGCGCCTCGGCGGAGCGGTTGACGCAGACGAGCAGCCGGGCGGGGGAGGCGGAGAGGCTGCAGACGGCCGTCGCCGTGAGGCCGCGCCGCAAGTCGCCACGGCCGGAGGCGATGACCGCGACGCCGCCGGCGAGCTGGCGCATCGCGCGCTTGAAGCCGGCTTCGACTGCCTCGACGTCGATCATCGGCGATCTCCGGTTACGCGCTGCCCGCCCGTTTGCCCGTGCGGGTCCACCGGTCCCGTCTAACCCGTCGGACCGGGTTATGCAACAGAACGTTCGGGTGTGACGCATCGTATTTTTTGTTGCAGAGTGGCCCGGCGGCGCACATGAGGGCGTTCAGGACGGCGCCCTTGGCGGCGCGACCACCCGGCGGCGCGACCACCCGGAGGCCACCTCGGAGGCCACCTGGGGTAGCTTGCATCGCGAGGTGCCGTTGGTACTGTCCGGGACGTCGCTGCCGTCCTCTGTCCGCCTGGCGTCAGGCAGCTTCCGGAGCCCACATCCCATGCATCTGGGTCTGTTCATGATGCCGATCCACATGCCGGGTCGACGGCTGCGGGACATGCTGCAGGAGGACACGGCCAAGATCCTGCTGTCCGAGCGGCTGGGATTTTCCGAAGCGTGGGTGGGCGAGCACTTCTCGGCGACGACCGAGCCGCTGTCCTCGCCCCTGATGTTCCTCGCTTCTCTGCTGCCGCTGACGAGCCGCATCAAGCTCGGCACCGGGGTCATCAACCTGCCGAACCACCACCCGGCGATCGTCGCCGGCGAGGTGGCGCAGTTCGATCACATGAGCAACGGCCGCTTCCTGTTCGGCATCGGCCCCGGGGGCCTGGCGAGCGACCTCGAGCTGTTCGGCAATCAGGACCCGCTGCTGCGCGGCGAGAAGATGCTGGAGAGCATCGACATCATCCTGAAGATCTGGTCGCAGGACCCGCCCTACCAGATCCACGGCCGCCACTGGGACATCGAGATCAGCCGCGCCATCGTGCCCGCGCTCGGCGTCGGCTACATGCCGAAGCCGCTGCAGCGGCCGCATCCGCCGATCGCGGTGTCGGCGATGAGCCCGAGCTCGGCCAGCGTGAAGACCGCGGCGATGCAGGGCTGGATCCCGATCAGCGCGAACTTCATCCCCGCCGCCAGCGTCGCCACCCACTGGGTCAAGTATCTGGAAGGCTGCAGCGAAGCACGGCGCAAGCCCGACGGTGCCGAGTGGCGGGTCGCCCGCAACATCGTCCTCGCCCCGAGCGAGGCGGAGGCGAAGGAGCGTGCGCTCGATCCCGACGGCAGCACATACTTCTACTACAAGTATCTGTGGGAAGGGATGAAGAACAGCGGCTACACCATCGCCATGCGGCCCGATCGGGAAATGCCGGACCACAGCGTGACGATCGAGGGCCTCATCGAGCACATGGTGATCTACGGGACGCCGAAGACGGTGCTGGACAGGCTGGTCGCCTTCCGGGAGCAGGTCGGCCCGTTCGGCACGCTGCTGCTCGCGGCGATGGACTGGACCGGCGTCAACGAGGACCGCGAGCGCTACGGCATGAGCGAACTCGCCGAGCGCATCATGCCCGCCTTCACCCGGCACGCCGCCGCGACCTCGCCCGCCTGACGCCGGGGGCCGTTGGCGGCGAGGAGAGGGGGGCCCGGCGTCTCCGCGATCACTCGCCAGCGGGGCTACGCCGTCACGTGGGAGACGGAGCGGGTCGCCAGGAATCGCGCGCGTGCTCCCGCTGCACGAAGCGGTCGGGCGACACGCAGCCCTGGCCGGCGTCACGGAATTCGCGCTCCGACAGCGGCGTTGCCTTCGCTGTTCACTCGGCGACGCCCGCCGCCTGGAGGATCAGGTCCGCGATCTCCTGGGGATGCGAGACCATCGACAGGTGGCCGGCGTCGAGCTCGATCGTCGTGGCGTTCATCCGCTTCGCCAGGAAGCGCTCGAACTCGGGGGTGATCGTCCGGTCGTTGCCGGAGACGGCATAGAAGCTCGGCTTGACGCGCCAGGCCGCGGCGGTGGTGCGATCACCGAACAGGGCGGCTGCGGTCGGTTGCTGGACGGCGAAGAGGCCTTGCGCCTCCTCGCGCGGCAGGCCGTTCGCGAAGTCGTCGACGAAGGCCGCCTCGGAGAGCGTCGTCAGGCCGTCGTGCTCCTCGACGCCGGCGCGGACCGGGGCCGTGGCGAAGCTCGCCGACAGCGTGAGGAAGTCCTCGCCGGCGTCCGGTGCACGGGCCGCGACGAAGACGAGGGCGCTCACCTTGGGATCGCTGCCGACCTCGCTGACGAGCGTCCCGCTCCAGGAGTGGCCGACGAGGACCGTCGGGCCGTCCTGCCGCGCCAGCGCCCAGCGCGCCGCGGCGGCGGCGTCGCCGAGGGAGGTGAGCGGGTTCTGCACCGACGTGACCTTCAGGCCGGCGGCCTGGAGGATGGGGATCACCTTGCTCCAGCTCGAGCCGTCCGCCCATGCGCCGTGCACGAGCACGACGTTGCGGGCCTTCGGCGGCGTCGCCGACTGGGCGTTCGCGGCCGCGGCTCCGGTCAAACCGGCGAGCAGGACGGCGGCGAGGATCAAGGGCTTGCGGCTGGGCATCGGCTTCGGGCTCCGGCTTGACGAGGTGGACGCGTGGCCACCGCGGCGTCCCGGCCGGCATCGCCGGGGCGGGCCAGAGCCGCCTTGGCGATGCCGGGGACCTGCGGCGAACGTTCCGACCTTACGGCCGCGTGCCGGCACGCCATATCGTCCGCTCGTCTGCCGTCACCGTCTGGAGATGTCGCTGCACCATACGGGCGTATGCACGCGGGTATGGGCTCACGGTGCGAACGCGCTCCTCAAGCCGGGGCCGCCGCCCGCTGCGGGCTCAGGCCGCCCGGCCGTAGCGCTCGGCGGCGTGCGACTGCGCGAAACCGGGGATCATCGTGCGGCGGGCGGCATCGAAGGCGTGCCACTGGCGGTCGTCGGGCAGGGGCGGGATGGTGATCGGCTCGCGGCGGTCGAAGCCGACCAGTGCGGCATCGACGAGCTCCTCCACCTCCATGACGCCGGGCAGCGTGGCGACGTCGTGGCCGGACTTTTCCCAGATCGCGGTGCGCGTGGCGGCGGGCAGCACCGCCTGGACGTAGACGCCGCGCGGTCCGAGCTCGAGCTGCAGGCCCTGGCTGAGGAACAGCATGAACGCCTTCGTCGCCCCGTAGACGCTCGCGCCGAACTCCGGCGCGAGCCCGACGACCGAGGCGATGTTGATGATGGCGCCGCGGCCGGCGGCGACGAAGCGCGGCGTCACGGCGCTCGCGAGCCGCGACGGGGCGGTGACGTTCAGGTCGATCAGGCCCGCCACCGCGTCGCCGGTCTGGTCGGCGAAGCCGCCCGGCAGGTTGGTGCCGGCATTGTTGACGAGGACCTCGATGCTCGCATCGTCGCGCAGTCTCGCCTCGACGGTTGCGAGGGCGGCCGGGTCGGTGAGGTCGGCGGGGAGCACGTCGACGGCGACGCTGGTCTCGGCGCGCAGGCGGTCCGCGAGGGCGGTGAGACGGGGCAGATCCCGCGCCACCAGGACGAGGGGATGACCGCGCCGGGCGAAGCGGTCGGCATAGGTGGCGCCGATGCCGGTCGAGGCGCCGGTGATGAGGACCGTGGTCTGCGTGCTCATGGGAGGGGTTCCTGTTTAAACATGATGATCATCATGTTTGTAAAACATGATCGCCATCATCTATGATGTCAAGAGCGATGGAGGTCGGCATGAAGGTCAGTCGGGAGCAGATGGCGGAGAACCACCTGAAGATCCTCGAGGCGGCCGGACGGCTGTTCCGTGAGCGCGGCTTCGATGCCGTCACGGTGGCCGAGGTGATGAAGGCCGCCGGCCTGACGCACGGCGGCTTCTACGGCCACTTCCGGTCGAAGGACGACCTGATCGCGGAAACGCTGGCGCACACCCTGACGTCGGTTCCCGCGCCGGCGGCCGACCTCGACGGCTATGCCGGCGGCTACCTCTCCGAGCGCCATCGGGACGATCGCGCCGGCGGGTGCCCGACGGCGGCGCTGGCGACCGAGGCGATCCGCCAGTCGCCCGAGGCGCGCGCGGCGATGACGGCCGCCCTCAGGAAGCAGATCGAGGCCCTCGAGGCCGGCATGCCCGGCGAGGACGGCGCGCGACGGCGGCGGGCGGCGATCGGCAGCTGGACCGCCATGGTCGGCGCCATGATCCTCGCCCGCGTCAGCGACGATCCCGCCCTCTCCGCCGAGGTGCTGCGGGAGACGCGAGCGTGGATCGGCGAAACGGCCTCCGGGCCGGACCGTGCGCCGGCGCAGGCCGCGAAGGGGGCGGACGCAGACGGCGAACCGCGACGCCGCGGCTGACAACGGACGCTCGGGAAGGGCGGGCCGCCGTTCGGCCGCGTCCCGTCGTGCTTCGGTGTGCGCCCCGGACTACGAGGCGGCGGGTGGCGACGGGGCCAGACGTCGTGCCGCAAGGGATGCGTCGCCCGACGGCCAGGCCGCGTCGGGCGCGAGGTCGAAGGAGGCCTCGACGAGGTCCGTCTCTCCCAGGAGCCGGCGCCCCAGGGGCCCCGAGATCCGGCGCCGGCGCGCCATGTCGATGATGGCCGCGCGCTCGGCCTCGATCGCCTGGCGGCGCAGGGTGCGCTCTTCGCGCAAGAGCCTGCCGGCGGCGATGCCGGCTGCGGCATCCGCCGTCGGCTCCGGCTGCAGCCGTGCGAGGCGGCGCAGATAATCCTGCTCGACCACCGCCACGGCGGCGAGGATGTCGTCTCCCGGCGCCGGCCGCCGTGTTCGCGCCGCGCCAACCGCCGCGAGCCCGGCCTGGACCGCGCCGATGCGGGCCGCCCGTTCCTGCCCGGCGTCGGCATCGGCTGGGTCGAGCGCCACGCCGCGCAACAGCCGCGGCAGCGTCAGGTTGGCGACGATCAGCGAGGCGACGATGACGCCGGCGGCGACACAGATGACGAGGTCGCGTGCCGGAAAGGCGGTGCCGTCGGGCAGCGCGAGCGGCAGGCTCAGGGCGGCGGCGAGCGTCACCGCGCCCCGCACCCCGGCCGTCGACATCGCCGCGACGCGCCGCCAGTCCGGCCAGAGGCGGCCGGCGGGGGCGGCTTCGTCGCCATTCGGCCGGAGCAGCGCGGTGAGCCAGATCCATCCGAACCGCAGGAGCAACAGGGCGAGCGTGATCGCGGCGATGGCCAGCCCGAGGCCCCAGAGCTGGTGCTGGCCGTCCTCGCGCACGCCCTCGGCGAGCTGCGCCAGGACTTCCGGGGTCTGTTCGCCGAGGATCAGGAAGACGATGCCGTTGAGGGCGAACTGTACGGTGTCCCAGACGGTGTTGCGGCGCACCCGGGTGATCGGCAGCACCAGGCCACGCAGCTCGAGCCGGCTCATCGTCATGCCGGCGGCCACCGCCGCGAGGACCGAGGAGGCACCGAGCCGCTCGGCGATCAGGGAGGCCGCGAAGGGCACCAGCAGGCTGATGAGGATTTGTGACGAGGTCTCCTCGCCGAGGCGCGACGACAGCCACGTCTTGGCGCTGATGATCAGCCAGGTGACGGCGATGCCGATCACCACGCCGGCCACGGCCGTCCAGGCGAGCATCGCGAAGGCATCGGCCGGCGAGAAGGTGCCCGCCAGCGTCGCGACCACGGCGAGGCGCATGCAGACGAGGCCGGCGGCATCGTTGAACAGCGCCTCTCCCTCGAGGGTGCGCAGCATCCTCGCCGGCACCCGCACGCCGCTCAGCATCGCGTTCGCCGCCACCACGTCGGTCGGCGACAGCGCCGCGGCGAGGGCGAAGCAGACGGCGAGCGGCATCGACGGCATCAGCGCGTGGGCGAGAAGCCCGACGCCGACGGTGGTGACGACCACGAGCCCGAACGCCAGCGACAGGATGCTGGACACGTTCTCGCGCAGATCCTCGCCGGAGATGCGCCATCCGTCGAAGAACAGCAGTGGCGGCAGGAACAGCGAGAAGAACAGCTCCGGCTGCAGCCGCACGCCGAAGTCGGTGACCGTGCCGATGAGCGCGCCGACGCCGACCTGGACGATCGGCAGGGCGATGCGGCCGTGCACTGTCCCGGCGAGCCAATGGGAGGCGACGACGCCGAGGAGCAGGACGAGGATGACGGCAAGACCACTCACGGGCGATCCCCCACGCTGACGGACCCGGGGCGGCGCACCGCCGCGGCGGCCGACGCCTCGAAGCGATGCGGCGTCATGGCCGGGGCGACAGCGTCCCCGTCTCGCGCGCACTCTCGCCGTAGCCGTCCCCGGCGACGGTCTTGCCGCGGAAGACCCAGTAGGCGTGGGCCTGGTAGGCGAGCACGACCGGCAGCACGACGACGATGCCGGCGCCGACGAAGGCGAGGCTCTGCGGGTCGGCGATGCCGTCTGAGACGGTGACGTGGCGGGGGACCACGTAGGGCCACAGGCTGACGACGAGCCCGACGAGCCCGAGGGCGAACACCGCGAGCGCCAGCAGGAAGGTGCGGACCTCCGCGCCGTCCCAGATCCCCCGCCAGATCGAGACGAGGACGGCGAGGGTCACCAGCGGCACCGGGGCGAGGAGCGCGAGGTTCGGCCAGGCGAACCAGCGCGCGGCGACCTCGGGCACGCTCCAGGCGCTCCAGGCGCTGACGAGAAGCATCATCACGGCGATGAGCAGGAGGGCCGCACGGGCGATCTCGCGGCCGAACACCTGCGTCGACCCGCTGGTCTTCCAGATCACCCAGCCGGCGCCGATCAGGCCGTAGCCGCCGATCAGGCCGACGCCGCACATCAGGCCGAGCAGGGTGAGGAAGCTGAACGGCCCGCCGGCGAACATGCCGTCCTGCACCTCGACGCCGCTGATCAGGCCGCCGAGGATGAAGCCCTGGCACAGCGTCGCGAGGATCGAGCCGCCGGCGAAGGCGAGGTCCCAGACGAGACGGAACTGCGTCGCCTGGGCGCGGAACCCGAACGCCGCGCCGCGCAGGATGAGCGCGAACAGCATGAACAGGATCGGCAAATAGAACGCCGGCAGCAGCACGTAGTAGCCGGCCGGGAAGGCTGCGAAGAGCAGCGTGCCGCCCATGACGAGCCAAGTCTCGTTACCGTCCCACATCGGCTCGATCGACGCCATCATCAGGTCGCGGTCGACATCGCGGGGTGCTGCGAGGCTGATGATGCCGACGCCGAGGTCGAACCCGTCGGCGAGCACGTAGACGGTGACGCAGAAGGCGGCGAGCGCGCCGAAGATCAGCGGCGCGTAGTCTGTGAACAGGGTCGCGACCATGGCTCAGGCTCCCGCCTGCTGGGGGGCGGCCGGGCGCTCGGCGCCGGCCGTGGGGGTGAGGTTCCCGGTGTTGGTGCGGTCGAGGCCGGGGCGCTCGCGCGACGGCGGCGGACTGTCGGCCGGACCCTCGAGTGCCACGCGCCCGGCGAACCAGAAGAAGGCGACGAGCAGCAGGTTGTAGAGGGCGAAGAAGATCAGAAGCGTCGTCGTCACCGCGCCGGCCGCCACCGGCGCCACGGCATCGGCGGTCCTGAGCAGCCCGTAGATGATCCACGGCTGGCGCCCGGCCTCGGTCACCGTCCAGCCGGCGAGCACGCCGAGGAAGCCGAGCGGCGTCACCGCCATGGCGGCGACCTGGAACCAGCTGGTGTCGTAGAGGCGGTGGCACAGGCGCAGCACGAGGCCGGTCACTGCGGTCGCGAGCAGCACGAGGCCGACGCCGACCATGATGCGGAAGGCGAAGAAGACGATCGGCACATAGGGGCGGTCCTCGGCCGAAACCGCCTTCAGGCCCTGCACCTCGCCGTCGAGGGAATGCGTCAGATAGAGGCTGGCGAGGTAGGGGATCTCGATCGCGTAGCGATTGCGCGCCTCGGCCATGTCGGGCCAGGCGATGACGGTCATCGCCGGGCCGCGCGTCGTCTCCCACAGGCCCTCCATCGCCGCGAGCTTGGTCGGCTGCTCGACGAGCGTGTTGCGGCCGTGCAGGTCGCCGATGACGATCTGGGTGGGGGCGAGGATCACCGCCATCCACATCGCCATCGAGAAGGCGGTGCGGGAGGCCGCGACGTGCCGGCCGCGCCAGAGGTGGAAGGCCGAGACCCCCGCCACGACGAACGAGCAGGTGAGGAAGCTCGCGCAGACCATGTGGGCGAGGCGGTAGGGGAAGGACGCGGTGAAGATCACGTCGGCCCAGTTCACGACGTGGTAGATGCCCTCTGCGTCGGCCGTCGCGCCGGCCGGCGTCTGCATCCAGCTGTTGGCGGCGATGATCCAGGTCGCGCTGATCAGCGCCCCCGTGGCCACCATCAGGCAGGCGAAGAAGTGCGCCGCCCGGCTGACGCGGCCCTCGCCGAACAGCATGATGCCGATGAAGCCCGCCTCCAGGAAGAACGCGGTCAGCGTCTCGTAGGTGAACAGCGGACCGAGCACGTTCGAGACGGAGCGGGAGAAGCCGGCCCAGTTGGTGCCGATCTCGTAGCTCAGCACGATGCCGGTGATGACGCCCATGCCGAAGCCGAGGGCGAAGATGCGCATCCAGAAGCGCATCAGGTCGCGGTAGACCGGGTTGCCGGTGCGCCACCACAGGCCGCTCAACCAGGCGACGTACCAGGCGATGCCGATGGTGAAGGTCGGCCACAGGATGTGGAAGCCGATGGTGAAGGCGAACTGTAGTCGCGCCAGCTGGACCGCGTCCATGATCACTGCCCTCCCGTCCGGGTCTGGGTCTGCGTCCGCACGAGGCGCACGGGGATGCCCTTCGACGAGGGCGTGAAGCTCTGCGGATCGTGGGCGTAGAGCGGCACCAGCGGATTGGCTTCCGGGTAGTAGGCGGCGCAGCCGCCGTCCGGGAAGGCGTAGGGGACGACGCGGAAGTTGCGCACCACCCGCTCGCGGCCGTCCGTCGACAGCGTCACGAGGTCGACGCGATCGTCGGCGGCGAGGCCGCGCTTCGCCATCTCGCACTCGTTGAGGAAGATCACGTCGCGCTGGCCGTAGACGCCGCGATAGCGGTCCGACAGCGAGTAGAGCGTCGTGTTGTACTGGTCGTGGCTGCGCACCGTCGTCAGCCACAGCGCGTCCGGGTCGGTGACGGCGGGGTCCTCGCAGAGCCCCTCGCAGACGATGAAGTTCGCCTTGCCGGAGGGGGTCGCCCAGATCCGCTCGCGGGCGAGCGAGGTGAGGTGGAAGCCGCCCGGCTCCTCGATGCGGGCGTTGTAGCCCTGGAAGATCGGGAACACCGCCTCGATGTCTTCCCGGATCAGGGCGTAGTCGCCGATCAGCCGCTCCCACGGCACCGTCGAGCGCGCGCCGAGCGCGGCCCGTGCCATCCCGGCGATGATCGCCGGCTCGCTCTTCAGCCCGTCGGACGCCGGCGGGTTGTGACCCGTCGAGGCGTGCACCATCGACATCGAATCCTCGACCGTGACGGACTGCGGTCCGCCGGCCTGCAGGTCGGCCTCGGTGCGGCCGAGGCAGGGCAGGATCAGCGCGTCGCGCCCGTGGACGAGATGGCTGCGGTTGAGCTTGGTCGAGATGTGGACGGTGAGATCGAGCCCGGCCATCGCCGTCTGGGTGAGCTCCCAGTCCGGCACGGCGGCGGCGAAGTTGCCGCCGAGGCCGATGAAGACGCGCACCTCGCCGCGCACCATCGCCTCGAGCGCCATCACCACGTTGTGCCCGGGCGCGCGCGGCGGCTCGAAGCCGAAGCGGGCCTTCAGCCGGTCGAGGAACGCGTCGCTCGGAACCTCGGTGATGCCGACCGTGCGGTCGCCCTGCACGTTGGAGTGGCCGCGCACCGGGCAGATTCCGGCGCCCTCGCGGCCGATGTTGCCACGCAGCAGGGCGAGGTTGGCGAGCTGCTGGACGTTCCGGGTGCCGTGGCCGTGCTGGGTGATGCCCATGCCGAAGACGAGGATGGCGCGCTCCGCCCGGCCATAGGCGGCCGCCGCCATCTCGATGTCGGCGCGCGCGATGCCCGACATGCGCTCGATGTCGTCCCAGCCGGTCGCCTGCAGGTCGGCGACGAGGGCCTCGAAGCCCTGGGTGTGGCCGCGGATGAAGTCCCAGTCGAGGATCGGCGCGAGGCCCTGTTCGCGGGCCGCCGCATCCGCGTCGACGAGGTGCTTCATCATCCCCTTGAGCAGCGCCACGTCACCGCCGATGCGCACCTGAAACAGGTGCGAGCTGATCGGCGTGGACGTGAGCGTCGCCATCTCCACCGGGTTCTGCGGCGCCTGGAAGCGCTCGAGCGCCCGTTCGCGGAAGGGATTGAACGACAGGATGGTGGCCCCGCGGCGCGCCGCGGCGCGCAGGCTCGTCATCATGCGCGGGCTGTTGGTGCCGGGATTCTGGCCGAAGATGAAGATGCCGTCGGCCTTGTCGAAGTCGTCGAGCAGCACCGTTCCCTTGCCGACGCCGAGCGACTGCGGCAGCCCGACGCTGGTCGCCTCGTGGCACATGTTCGAGCAGTCGGGGAAGTTGTTGGTGCCGTATTCGCGAGCGAACAGCTGGTAGAGAAACGCCGCCTCGTTGGACGCCCGGCCGGACGTATAGAACTCGGCCTGGTTGGGGTCGGGAAGCGCATTGAGATGGCGGCCGACGAGGGCGAATGCGTCGTCCCAGCTCACCGGAAGATAGCGGTCGGTGGCGGCGTCGTAGCGCATCGGATGGGTGAGGCGGCCCTCCATCTCGAGCTCGAAGTCGCCGAGGGCGGCGAGCTCGGTCACGGTGTGGGCGGCGAAGAACTCCGGCGTGCAGCGCTTGGCCGTCGCCTCCCAGGCCACCGCCTTGCCGCCGTTCTCGCAGTACTCGAACGGCGAGGGGTGCTTCGGATCGGCCCACCCGCAGCCCGGGCAGTCGAAGCCGCCGTGCTGGTTCATCCGCGCCAGCGTCGCCATGCCGGAGACCGCGATGTCCTGCTCGGCGAGCGCGATGCCCATCGCCTTCAGCGCCCCCCAGCCGCCGGCCGGCTCGTGATACGGACGAATGGATTTTGCAGTCGCCATGGGATCACTCCTGCGGATGGCAAAGGGACGGCTCGAGGATGCCGAAGATCGGGTAGTGGGTGGGGGCGTGCTGCGTGTCTTGTGAAAAGTACGGAATAAAGTGGCGACAGATTTAGATCATAGGCGGGCACATCTTCTTCGAAATATGGTATGCTGAACGATGCTGTATTTTTGAGTTGCCGTCGATCGAGCATTAACTGTTTGCAGATAGTAGCAGCGAAGTGCATTGCCGCCAGCCTACGGGGGTTTGCCCCGAGCCTCGATTGGTCTTGGTCACTCATATCTTGGTATGCAGACCCGGGCCCGGGCGTCGCCTCGGACGCCGGCGTCATGCGACGGCGTCACGGCCTTCGTGCAGCCTTGCCGCGGCCACGCGGCCTTCGGGTCGGGCCCTGCCGCCTCACCACGCCGTCGGCAGCGAAATCACACGTTCCCGCTTTCCACGGTCAGCGGATGCCGCCCGTGTGCAGGCGATCTCGGTGCGGCACGGTTCCCGGGCGCCCTTTGTTGGAGAGGAGCGCCGAACGGCGTCCTCATACGAAGGCATGACCTTCCCATCTCTCCTGAGGGGAGCGGGTATTCCCTCGTAGTCTTTCCCGGTTCACGACGAGGACTATCCTGCCCTCAAGCCACCAACGCACTGGCTCGCCGCCGTCGAACGTCCTCCGGGTTCGTTTTGGGAGCGTCGGAGCCGATCAGCCGGCCGGCAGGGGGGACGATCGCCATGAAGAAGCTGATCCTGTCGGTGGCCCTTGTTCTCGCCACGCTTCAGACCGTCATGCCGGCGCAGGCGCGGGACGGGTCCTTCTACCGGTTTTCGGCCGCCGATCTCGCCGGACCGGCCGGATCGATCGTCCGCCTGGAGAGGCTTCCCACGCCCGCCGGAGCGTCGGCGGCCTACAAGATCCTCTACCGCTCCCGCGACCACAGCGGCCATCCGATGGTGATCTCCGGCGTCGCGGCCATCTCCGCCGCGCGCCCTGCCCCGGGCGGGCGGCCGATCGTCTCCTGGGCACACGGCACGACCGGCATCGCGGCGCGCTGCGCGCCGTCCATCGAGGCCGACGTCTTCAGCCGGATCGCGGGCTTCTCGGACCTGATGGCGTTCGGCGCCATCGTCGTCGCCACCGACTATCACGGCCTCGGCGCGGCCTCCCGGCCGGGCTACCTCGTGGCGGCGAGCGAGGCCCACGTGGTGATCGACGCGGTGCGGGCGGCGCGCGCCCTGCCGGAGGCCGATGCCGGCCGTGCGTTCGCGGTGTGGGGCTGGTCGGAGGGGGCGCATGCCGCTCTGGCGGCGGCCGACGTCGCCAGCCGCTATGCGCCGGAACTGACGCTCGTCGGCGTCGCCGCCGCGGCGCCGCCGACCGACCTCGGCGCGCTGCTGCGTGACGACATCAGGAGCCCCGCCGGACAGGTGCTGGCCGCCTACGCGATCTGGTCGTGGTCGCAGGTCTACGGCATCTCCGAGGATACGGCCGTCGTCCCGGCGGCGGAGCCGACGCTGGCGTCGCTCGCCGGCATGTGCAGCCGCAGCTTCTTCGACGACATCGGCCTCGGCCTGACGGCGCTCACCGACGTGAGCGGCGGTCTGCTCAAGCTGAATGCCGCAGAACTGCCGCCTTGGCGCGCACTGATACGGCTGAACTCGCTGACGGATGTCCCTCGCGGCGTCCCGCTCTTCATCGCCCAGGGGCTGGCGGACGCCATCATCGACCCGAGGGCGACACGCGCCTTCGTCCGCAACGTCTGCCGGAGTGGCGGGCACGTCGCCTATGTCGAGTACCCGATGGCCGATCATGACGCGACGCGGCGCCAAAGCGCCTCCGCGGTCGTCACGTGGATCCGCGGCCGTTTCGAGCGCGGAGCCCCGCCCAGCGACTGCGCCCGGATGGGAAGAGGGCTCGATGGCCCCTCGATTGCGCCACGTCAGATGCCGAAGAGCGGCAAGATGACGGAAGACGCCTCCTCGGCCGCGCTCACTCCTGCAGAAGCGAGCGCCTGAATGGACGCCGATCGAGCCACCAGGCCGGCAGGCGCTGCCGGTGCCGCTCTCGCCCACGGTCTCGAAGCGCGTGCGCGGATCGCAGAAGATGCCGCGTTGTCCGGCGGCGGCGCCTGGCGCATCACCGGCGGCGCGATCGCCCTCGTCGCCGGGCTTCTCGGCATCGCCGCCTCGGTGCTCGACCTCGACCTCATCGACGCCCTGAACGAGATGATCACCGCGCTCGGTGTCTTCGATGCGGGGGCCATTTCGGTCCTGAACCGGGCTCACGCCGCGGTGGCATCCGCCGACGGCGCCCTCGCCCTCGCGGCGCTGACCGTTGTGTTCGCGGCCCTGGCGATCCTGCTGCGGCAGCACTGGCCGGGGGCGGGGATCCTGGCGAGCGCGGTCGCGGGCAGCCTCGTTGGCGGCCCGGTCGACGTCGCCTGCATGGTGCTGGGGATGGCCGGCGGCGTGCTGGTCGTGCTGGCGCCGCGGGCGAGGGTGGATCGCGAAGACCGCAATGCGGCCCGCTCCGACCCCGCAGGGACCGACGACGGCGCTTGAGTCCTCGTCACCGCAGGACCGGACAGCGGACCGGACGGTCGGGGCCGCTGGCGATCCATGAGGTCGGCCCCTCCGGGCCATCTCTCGCCGCCCGAGCTTGCTCCACGGACGCGCACCCGCCGTGGCGCCGGACCTCCGGCGCCGGAGTGTTCGCACGGGAACGGGGGCGTTCGGCGAGGGTATCCGGTCGGCACGCCGTCCGAGCCGGCGCCCCGCTTGCCCTGCCACCCGTCTCGCAGCGTGGGGGAGCGCCCCGCCAATTCGCGGGGAGTCGTCGGCGCGAAGATTTTTGTTGACTAGGAAACTTATTGCGTTAGTTTCCTAGTCAACAAGGGGGCCCCATGACCTCGGCTTCGGAACTGACCGATCACACAGGCTACTGGATGCGGATGGTGTCGAACGCCGTTTCGCAGGAGTTCGCACGCAAGGTGTCGGGCGAAGGCGTCACCGTCGCGGAGTGGTCGTTCATGCGCGCGCTGTGCGATCTGGAGCCGACGTCTCCCTCGGTACTCGCCGAGAGGATGGGCATGACCAAGGGCGCGATCAGCAAGCTCGCCGAGAGGCTGACGGCCAAGGGGCTGGTTGCCCGGGCGGAAAGCCTCGAAGACAAGCGCGCCCACAGCCTGTCCCTGACGACACAAGGCCGGGCCAAGATCCCGGTTTTGGCATCGATGGCCGACACCAACGATGCCGAGTTCTTCGGCGTGTTGACGGAGCAAGAGCGCGGCGCGCTCGACCGCATCCTCAGGCTTCTCGCCGAACGGCGCGAGCTGAAGACAACACCGGTGGACTGAGTCCGCCGCCCCCTTCAGCCTTTCAGCGAAAGGAAGCCGCCATGGACGCGGAGAGGATGTCTGTTGCCGCAAGCTGTCTGCGTGCCGCACATGACGGCAGTTTGAGTTTCCCGGAGATCGTCGGCACGCTGATGTCTGCCGGGTTCGAAGGGTATACGGTGGATTATCGTCGCAACACGCAGACGTTCTATCTGCCCGACGGGGACAGCCTGGAGCTGGAGATGACCGCCTCGGCCGGCAACGTCGCCGCTGCCTTCGATGCCGGCGAGGTCGGGCGCCTGGTGCGATGGGCGCAGGCAAAGCCCGCCGACTACGGCTATGTCGCCTTCTGTGAGAAGGCGAAAGTCGCCGGCTGCGCCGGATACCTCGTTTCATTCCCGGGCCGCCGCGTCGTCTATTTCGGCCGCACGGCCGAGACCCATGTCGAGCACTTCCCGGCGTAGGAGCCTGAGAGGCACGCGTCGGCGTGGAGCATTGTTGCTCCGAGCGATCCGGTGGCGTGCCATCGTTCCGTTCGCGCGGGAAGGTCCTTCCTCTCGCGCGGCAAGCGCAGTGGCACCGCCCTTCCAGCATCCCCGGCTCACACCGTCGGGATGGTGCCGCCGTCGATGACGTATTCGGCCCCGGTGATGCTCGCCGCGCGGTCGGACGCGAGGAAGGCGACGAGATTGGCGACCTCCTCCGGTGTCGACGGCCGGCCGAGCGGAATGCCGCCGAGGGATCGCATGATGATCTCCCGGCCGTCGTCGAGGCCGACGCCGGCCTCTTTCGCGACCCGTTCCACCAGTCGGTCGGCCGCCTCCGTGGCGATCCAGCCCGGCGACACGCGCACCACCCGCACGCCCTTCGGCGAGACCTCCTTCGACAGGCTCTTGCTGTAGGCGGACAGCGCCGCCTTCGCGGCCGCATAGGCGGTCGTCGCCTCCGGCAGCGGCAAGGTCGCCTGGATCGACGTGACGTGGACGATGACGCCGCGCCCGCGCGCCGCCATGGCGGGCACCAGCGCGCGGTCGAGCCGCACCGCCGGCATGAGGTTGAGATCGAGCTCCCGCGCCCAGTCGGCGTCGCCGAGCGCGGCGATGCCGCCCGCGGGCGCCGAGGAGCCGCCGAGCATGTGGACGAGGATGTCGAGATCGCCGAGCCGTTCGCGCGCTGCGGCTGCGAGCCTCTCGCAGCCCTCGGCGGTGGTGAGGTCGGCGGCGACGAAGCGGTCGTCGGCCGCATCGTCCGGGCGTGATCGCGCCGAGGTCAGAACGCGCGCCCCGAGCTCTCGAAGCAGCGCGACTGTCGCCGCGCCGGCGCCGCGGGTGCCCGAGGTGACCAGCGCGGTCCTGCCGTCGAGCTGGAGGAAGCCGGTCATGCGCCGATCTCCAGGGCGGAGATCAGGCCGTCTTCGACCTTGAAGGCGAAGGTGAGGTCGGCGGGGCTGCCGGGAAAGTCGCCGGTGACGCGGGCGCGGACGAGGGTGCGGCCGCCATCCTCGGCGGCGTCGAGCGGCTCGGCCGTGTGCCGGTACTCGGCCTTGGCGCCACGCCACCAGGCGTCGATGGCGTCGTGGCCGGTGTGGGTCTTGCCCTCGTCGCGGACGGCGGCGTCTGGCGCGAAGGCGCCGAGGGGGGCGGCGCCGCTGCTGTCGGCGTCGGCGTCGAAGAAGGCTCGAATGGGGGCTGGCAGCATCACGGCGGCTCTCCTCGCTCAGTTCTCGCTCACCGATTTAGCCTTCGACATTCATCACGATAAGCGCGACAAAGCGGGATGAATCATTGCGGAAGTTGGGATAATCTCGGATGTACCGACCCGGCCTCGCCGAACTCGACGCCGTCGTCGCCATCGCCCGGGCGGGCTCGTTCCGTAGCGCGGCCCTGGCGCTCGGCCTGTCGACGACCGCACTCAGCAACGCCGTGGCGAAGCTGGAATCCAAGCTCGGCGTGCGCCTGTTCAATCGGACGACGCGCAGCGTCGCCCTGACCGACGCCGGGCGCACCTTCGTCGAGCAGGTGGCGCCGGCCCTGCAGGACATCCATGGCGCCATGGACGCCGTCCGCTCCCACCAGACGACGCCGTCGGGAACGCTGCGCATCAACGCGTTTGCCGCCGGCGCGCGGGAGATCATCTCACCGCTCGTCCTGGAGTTCCTGCGCCGCCACCCGGGGGTGCACGTCGATCTCGTCACCGAGGGCCGCTTGGTCGACATCGTCGCCGACGGCTTCGATCTCGGTGTGCGCCGGGCGGACCTCGTTCCGGCGGACATGATCGCGGTGCCCCTCGGCCGGCCGCAGCGCTACGCCGTCGTCGCCTCGCCGCGCTACTTGCGGGAACACGGCACCCCGCGCACGCCCGCCGATCTCCTCGCACATCCCTGCATCCGCATCCGCCTGCCGAACGGGGCGCTGCTCCGGTGGCACTTCGAGAAAGGCGGGGAGACGGTGCAGGTCGACGTGAACGGACCCGTCACTCTGGATGAGGCGAGCCTCGCCCGCGCCGTCGTTCTCGAGGGCGCCTGCATCGGGCTCTTCCTCGAACAGAACGTGCGGGAGGACATCGCCGCTGGTCGGCTGACGCGTGTCCTCGACGACTGGACGCCGCCGTTCGCGGATCTCTGCCTGTACTACCCCGGCCGGCGCAATCCCTCGGCCGCCCTCAAGGCCTTCGTCGGCCTCGCCCGTGAACTGGGCAAACGGGCGAAACCCTGACGGCCGAGGCGGGGCCGAGGGGAGTGCCGCGGGGGGAACATCCCCCCGCGGGAGCCGCGCCCCCGCCGCGGCGGAGGCGCGCTTGCGTGGCGTATCAGAGGTCGTGCGCGGTGCGCAGCATCGCCGCCGCCCGCTCGCCGATGACCGCGCACGGCGCCTGGGTGTTGCCCGTGGCGACGCGCGGCATGATCGAGCCGTCGGCGATGCGCAGGCCCTCGACGCCGTAGACGCGGAGGGCACCGTCGACCACGGACATCGCGTCCCGTCCCATCCGGGCGGTGCCGCACTGGTGCCAGTAGGTCACCGCGGCGTCGCGGATGAACCACTCGAGCGTCGCGCCCTTGAGGTCGCCCGGCATCGCCTCGCCGCGGACGAGCGGCCGGAAGGCCTGGGCGTTGCCGAGTTCGCGGCAGAGCTCGACGCAGGCGATAGCGGTCCGCATGTCGGCGGGTTCGGACATCATGTTGGCGTCGATGGCGAGCGGTGCGAGCGGGTCGGCGCCGGTGAGGCGCAGCCGGCCGCGGCTCGCGGGTTGGGCGAGGCCCGCGAACATCGTCCAGCCATGCGCCGGCACGCCGCGCGCCGCCGTCCGGTCGCTCGGGACGGGGAACTCGACCTGGCAGAACAACAGGTCGGGCGCCTCGAGATCCGGGCGGCTCTTCCAGTAGAGCGTCGCCTCGCTACCGGAGTTGCGGGGGGCGAGCGGCTCCGCGTACTCCCAGATGCAGCCGAAGGAGACGTGGTCCTGGAGGTTCCGCCCGACGCCGGGCAGGTGCTGCAGGACGGGGATGCCGACGCGGCCGAGCTCGGCCTCGTCGCCGATGCCGGAGTGCATCAGCACCTTCGGCGTCTGCAGCGCCCCCATCGACAGCACCACCTCCGTGCGCGCCCCGATCGTCAGCACCTCGCCGCCCCGCACGACCTCGACGCCGGTCGCCCGGTGGCCGTCGAAGGTGACGCGGCGCACCAGCGTGTCGGTCAGCACCGTCAGGTTCGGCCGGTCGAGCACGGGGTGGACATAGGCGCGGTAGAGCGAGTGGCGACGGCCGTCGCGGACCAGCGTGTCGGTGATCGCGGCGCCGCCCGGTCCTTCCATCATCCGGCCGTTCGGGTGATCGAAGGTCGGGATGCCGAGTTCACGGGCGGCGTCGAGCATCGCATGGGCGACAGGGCTCGGATCGGCCGACGGCTGCACCCAGACCGGCCCCGCGGTGCCGCGATACTGCGGATCGGGCACGCCCTGCCAGTTCTCGATGCGGCGATAGATGTCGAGGACGGCGTCGTAGCCCCAGGCCGGGTCGCCGGCCTCGGACGCGAAGAAGTCCCAGTCTCGCCGATGGCCGCGCGCCCACACCGTGACGTTGATGCTGGAGCCGCCGCCGAGGCCCTTGCCCATCGACATCGACAGCGAGCGGCCGTTCAAATGCGGGTTCGGCTCAGCCTGGAAGCGCCAGTCGCGGTCGCTGCCGAGATTGGCCGGCCACTGCGCCGGATCGAGCACCGTCTCGGCCTCGTCACTACCGCCGGCCTCGATCACGAGCACCTCGACGGCGGGGTTCTCCGAGAGCCGTGCGGCGACGACGGAGCCGGCCGCGCCGGCGCCGCAGACGATGAAGTCGTACCGCGCCTTCAGGCGGGTTGTCCCGTGCGCCTGGTTTTCGCCGGCGCGCCTGCGGACGTCTTCGTCCGCGGGGGAATTGAAGGTGATTGTCATCTGAAACGTCCTTCTGGCAAAGCGCTCGCGACGCACCGGGTCGGCCCCGCTCGGCCGAGGCGGAGCGGGTCGAGCGGGTTCGACGATCGAAGTGCGCGAGCGCAGGGGTGCCGTCCCGCCGCGAAGGGCGGGACGGGTGGCGGCTGCCGTCGGGCCCTGTCGGCCCGGGTGTTCAGGCAGCCACGACGGGCCGGTCAGGAGCCGGTCCGACGGTCTCGCGGGTGTTGGGCTGCGGCCGGCTGTTCAGTGGCCGGCGCTGCGGGCGGCGCGGCCGATCCCCTCGGCCACGGCGTCCGGCTGCGTCAGCAGGACGACGTGGAGGGTGCGGAGGCTCGTCGACATCGTCATGGCTCCTCGGTCGATCGAAACGCCGGCGGCGTTCCGCGGGTGGGGCGCCGGGCCGATGGCTCCGGCCTCGGAAGGGGCTCGGCAGACCGTCCGGCGCTGCATTTGATGCTGCGATATTTGTTATCGCGATATATGGCGTAGCGCAGCACGCGAGGCTTGTCGAGAGGAAAGTTATCGCGATATGTATTTCGACGCCGCGCCCGGCGGCGCCGCGCTCTGGGGCATGCGATGGACGATGACGTGACGGGGCCCGTGCCCCTCGATGACCAGCTCTGCTACGCCGTGTACTCGGCCGGCATGGCGATCCAGCGCACCTACAAGCCGCTGCTCGACGACCTCGGCCTCACCTATCCGCAGTACCTCGTGCTCAATGTCCTGTGGCGCCAGGACAAGCAGACGGTCGGCAGCATCGCCGACGGCCTGGCGCTCGAATCGAGCACGCTGACGCCGCTGCTGAAGCGCCTCGACGGTGCCGGGTTGGTGCGGCGGGCGCGCAACCCCGACGACGAGCGCCAGGTCATCGTCGCTCTCACCGCCGGGGGCCGCGCCCTGCGCGCGCGGGCCGGCTGCCTCGCCGAAGCCCTGCTCGCGGCGTCCGGCATGTCGGCCGCGGAACTCGCCGAGATGAACCGGCAGATGAAGCGGCTGCGCGACGCCCTTGCAGGGTGAATGCGCGCCGAGCTGGTCGATAGCGTTCCTGCGGTAGCGCGGCACGGCCGCCAGCGCTGGGTGCTCCGGCCCGCCGGGCCAGTCAAGGACGTCGCCAGTTTCAGGAGATGCTCAGGTATGGTTCCGTCGAAGATACTGCAGGGCTGGCAAATCTATCGTTCGATTGGGAAAGTCGACCCTGTCCTCGAGGTTTTCCGTGCCGATGAAGGCTTCGAGCGCCCTGAGGAAATCCGCGTCGTCGAGGGAGCCGGAGCCTCCCAGCGGTTGGCCGGCGCGATCGGCGATGGCGGCGATCTCGCGGAGAGTGTCGCCGGCGAGCGAGAGCTTCTCCGAGGCCGGCGACTTGCCGAAGTAGAGGTCGTTCAGGCCGAGCAGCCGGCCGAGTTCCTCGACCGGGTGCGGGGCGTCGTCGACGCGAAGGTCGGCGACGGCGTCGTTGAGGCCCTGGTAGCCACCGCCCGTCCGCAGCACCTTCAACGCCGCCGATTGCCGCCCGCGCCGATCGCCGCCGGCCGCGTCGCCGGCCTCCAGGGCGGCGAACAGCCGATGCTGCAGCTTTCCGGCCTTTGACAGGAAGGCCGCGGCCATCGCCTCGATCACCTGGGGCCCGGCGAGGATGTTGCCCTGGCAGGCGAAGCCGGCGCCGACGCGGTGGCCCGCCCAGGCCTGGCAGCGGGCACCGGTGTGGGCGGCGGCGCTGCCGTCGAGGCCGACGAGCCCGACCTGCCGCTGGTCACTGTGGGCGTCGCCGTCGAGCAGCTGCGCCAAGGCCGCATCGGCGGAGAGCCCATCGGCCATCAGCGCCAGGCCCTGCGATCCGTAGGTGCCGTTCGCCAGCGCCTGAGTTGCGACGGCGCCGACGCCGGGCAGCGGCCACGGCACGATGTTGCCGGCAGCGAGAAACTTCGACGCCACCGCCACGCCGACGTCGCCCGTCGTCTGGTCGACCGCGGCGATCGAGAAGGTCGCCACATAGACCTCGCCGGGCGGCGTGTCGAAGGGCTCGTCGGCGTGTCGCATGCGGGGGCTCCGAACCTGTGGACCGTGGTGTACTCAGCCAGGTGCCGCCGGGGCGTCGGCGGCTGCGGGCGGGACATAATCGAGCTCGTAGCCGAACGCCCGTGGCCCGACGAAGGAGAGCGCGCGCTCGGTCGTCAGCGCCGGGTCGGCGGGAAGCGCCACGACCGAGATGCGCAGGCCGTAGCGGATCGTCTCGGTGCCGATCGCCTCGCCGGTGTCGGTCTCCACCAGGCAGACGAGGTCGGGGACGGTGCGCACCAGCACGCCGTCGATCCGGCAGATTGTCCACTCGTTCTGGAACTCGACCGTGAGCCGGCGGCCCTCGAAGGCGTCGAGGCCCTCGAGCGCCGCATCGCCGCGGCCGAAACCGCCGGCGGTGACGCGGGCGACGTCGACCACCTTGCCGCGAAACAAGAGCGTGCCGCCCGCCGCCGCGGCAATCGTCTCGGCTGCGTCGCGCCGGTCGCGCTGCGCGGCGATCACCGCGTGGCCGAGCGCCAGCGCCCGACTGACCGAGCCGAGCAGCGCGTGCCGGCGCACGTCGGCGACCCGGCGCGGTGGCCGGCAGGTGGCGGCGATCGAGCCCATCTCGGTGCAGAGCCGGCGTGCCATCCGCTCGACCCAGATCGGGTCCTCGCCGTCGGTCAGCATCACCTCGTTGTCGCGGATGTCGGCGAGCGCCATCGGGTGCAGCGGCAGGCCGGCGAACACCAGGCTGCTCATCTGCAGCTCCGGGAAGGCGCGCCCCATGGTGTCGGCGTCGAGCACCGGCAGGCCGAGCTCGGCCGCCACCATGAACTGCAGGAGGCCGTTCTCGGCGCCGATCTCGCTCGACATCACGGCGGAGAACGTCAGGCCGAGGAACGCCTGCATCATCGCCACCGGCCGGGCCGCGTGGGCGGAATCCGGCAGCCGTTCCTTGGTGGCGAGCGGCGCCCCCATGTAGCCGACCTCGGCGACGAAGGCGTCGTCGGCGAGCTCGTCGATCGTCACGAGCCTGAGCGGGTGGCCGCTCCGGTGCAGCTTCAGGAGGTTGAGGTACTCGAGATAGGGGTGCGTGCCGCCGCCGGTGCCGAGGATGCCGCAGCCGAGCGCCAGCGCCGCCAGATCGTCCTCGTCGAGAATGCGGGTGGTCATGGGGCGTTCGCCTCCGGCAGCGGCGGCACGCTGTGCCACCACTCGTTGAACTCGGTGCAGAGGTCCTGCTCGTTGAGGAACACCTGGTAGATGCCGTCGAAGCGCAGCCGCTCGCCGGTCGCCTTCCAGATCAGATCGGCCTTCCAGCGGGCGATGCCGAAGGCCTCGGTGACGGCGAGCAGCTCGTAGGAGAAGTGGATGTCCTCCTGCAGCCCGACGGCGCCGCGCTCGACATACTGGCGGATGTCGTCGTGGCCGCGCATCAGCCGGTGGAACGGCGTGTACATGTAGGTGGCGTCGGGCGCGAACAGCGACAGCGTCGTCGCCGGCGACTGCGTCACCCAGCCCTCGCCATAGGCGTCGAGCCAGCGCTTCAGGCGGGCCTCGGTCAGCATGGTCTCTCCTCCCCCTCGGGGCGACGCCGTTCAGACGCCGGCGACATCGCCGACGACGCGGATCCTCACGCGCAGCGAGTTGCCGGGCATGTAGGCGAGCGGCAGGTCCTCGACCTCGACGAGGTCGAGCGTGTCGCGCGCCGCGCCGGCGGCGACGGCGTTGTCCTCGGCGGCGCGGCGGGCAGTGGCGATCGCCTCGTCGCGGGAGAGATCGCGGTAGATGCGGTCGATCTCGCCGCTCACCTGGGCGATCGCCGCGCCGACGGCGTTGGCGACGGTGTGATGCGGCACCCGGACCACCTCGGACACACCGGCGAGCTTTTCCGGCACCAGGAAGGCGCCGCCGCCGACGACGATCAGCGGCACGTCACGGGCGTCGGTCTTCATGCGGTCGACGGTCGTCTCGATCCGTTCGCGGATCCACGTCGCGACCTGGTCGAGCAGCGCCGGTGCGAGGTCGGCGACGAGGGCCTTGTCGCCGATCTCGGCGAGGCCGCGGGCGACGCCGACGTCGGTCAGCGTCAGCACGTCGCCGCCGAACACCTTCGCGAGCCGCGTCACCTCGTAGCCGACGCTCTTCGGGCCGATCACCGGCGGGTCGCCCTCGACACGGGTGCCGCCGCCGAGCGCCAGCGACACGAGGTCGGGCATGCGGAACATCGTCCGCACGCCGCCCACCTCGACGGTCGAGTTCGCCTCGCGCGGAAAGCCGTTGCGCAGCAGGCCGATGTCGGTGGTGGTGCCGCCGACGTCGCAGACGAGCGCGTCGGTCATGCGTGACAGGAAGGCGGCACCGCGCATCGAGTTGGTCGGGCCGGAGGCGAAGGAGAACACCGGGAAGCGCTCGGCGAAGGCGGCGCGCATCACCGTGCCGTCGTTCTGGGTGAGGAACAGCGGCGCATCGAGGCCGCTGTCGGCGAGCGCCTGCTCGAACGCCTTCACCGTCTTGGTGGCGAGCGGCCTGAGGCAGGCGTTCAGCAATGCCGCGTTCTCGCGCTCGAGTAGGCCGATGCGGCCGAGCGAGCTCGACAGCGTCACCGCCACGCCGGGGCAGAGCTCGGCGAGGATCGCCGCCGCCTCGTCCTCGCTCTCGCTCGTGAGCGGCGAGAACACCGACGTCACCGCCACCGAGCGGACGCCGCTCGCCGCGATCTCGGTTGCGACGCGGCGCATGGCGGCGCGGTCGAACGGCACGATCGGGCGGCCGTCATACTCGTGGCCGCCGGCGATCAGGAACACCGGGCCCTTGACGACCTCGCGCAGGTCCGCCGGCCAATCGATGAACGGCTCGAGCGAGGCCGCCGCCGGCAGGCAGATGCGCACTGCCGCCGCCCGCTCCAGCCCGACCCGCTGCACGACGGCGTTGGTGAAGTGCGTCGTGCCGATCATCACCGCGTCGACGCGGGCGCCGCCGTCATCGGCGAGGATGGCGGCGAGCGCGTCGCGGACGCCGGTGGTGACGTCGGCGGTGGTCGGCCGCTTCACCGAGCGCACAACGGCGGCGCCCTCCAGGAGCACGGCGTCCGTGTTGGTGCCGCCGACGTCGATGCCGATCCGTCTCATGGCTTGCCTCGGTCCCTGGTCATGTCCGGCGGCCCGCTCAGGCCGCGTGCCGGCCGGCGAACGGCCGGTAGTCGAAATCGAAGCCGAAGGCGCGCGGGCCGACGAGCGGCAGGCCGGCCTCGCTCACCATGATGGGGGCGGCCGGCAGCGCCAGCACCGCGACGCGCTGGCCATAGCGCAGCGTCTCGGTGCCGATCGCCTCGCTGTTCTCGGCGTCGAGCACGCAGATGAGGTCGGGCACGCACGCGACCACCGCGCCGTCGAGGCGGGCGACCGAGAACTCGTTCTGGAAGTCGATCGTCATCGTCCGCCCGGCGAAGGCGTCGAAACCGGCGATCTTGGCGACGCCGCGCACGAAGCCGCCGGTGGTGCGCCGCGCGGCGTCCTCGACCTTGCCGCGGAACAGGAGCGCGCCGCGTTCGTGCGCGAGGATCGCCGCGACCGGATCGGTGTGCGCCGCCCGCGCCGCGCCGACGGCGCGGCCGAGCGCGATCGCCCGCGTCACGCTGCCGAGGATGGCGTGGTTCTTGATCTCGGCGCCGGTGCGCGGCGCCTTGCAGGTGCCGGCGATCGAGCCGAGCTCGACGACGACGACGCGGCCGAGCCGCTCCGTCCACTTGGCGCTCGCCGAGCGGGTGATGATCATCCTGTTCGCCCGGATGTCGGCGAGCGCGAACGGGAAGAGGTCGAGCCCGGCGATGGCGAAGCTCGTCATCTGCGCCTCGGGGAAGGCGCGCCCCATCGCATCGCCGTCGACCACCGGCAGGTCCATTGTGGCGCCGACGAGGATCGGCAGGAAGGCGTTCTCGCCGCCGATCTCGATCGACATCACCGCTGTGAACGTGCGGCCGATGTAGTCCTGCATCGCCGCCACCGCGGCACACACCGACTGCGGCTCCGGCAGCCGCTCCTTGGAGACGAGCGGCGCCCCCATGAACGAGACGACGGCGACGAGGTCGTCGTCGGCGAGTTCGGAGGCGTCGATCAGCCGGGCGCGGGCGCCGGCCGCATAGAGCTTCCGCGCCGCGAGCAGCTCCAGGTAGGGATGCGTGCCGCCGCCGGTGCCGAGAATGCCGGCGCCGTCGGCCAGGGCCGTCAACTCGTCCGCTTCGATCGTCCGCACGGGGGCTCCGTTGCAAGGCTCGAGGGTGCGGCAGGGCCGCTCAGGTGACGATGCGGGCGTCGGCGGTTCGCCAGCCGATGGTGACCGCCTCGCCGCGCGCCGGCAGCGGGGTGCCGGCCGGCAGCGTCGCGGTCATCCGGCCGCCGCCCTCGACCACCACCACCAGCTTGACGGCGGCGCCGAGGAACAGGATCTCGTCGACGACCGCCGACAGGCTCGCCCAGTCCGGCTCCTGCGGCGGCGCGAGACGAACCATCTCGGAGCGGATCGCCACGGAGGCGCCGTCGCCGGACCGCACGGTCTCGAAGCCGGCCTCCGCCGCCCGCAAGACGCGACCGTGGGCGCGGACGAGGCGCTCCTCGACCGAGGCGATCTCGACCGGCAGGAGGTTCGCCTCGCCGACGAAATCGGCGACGAAGGCGGTGCGCGGCGCGTTGTAGATCTCGGCCGGCGTGCCGTACTGCTCGACGCGGCCGCCGCGCATCACGGCGATCCGGTCGGACATCGTCAGCGCCTCCTCCTGGTCGTGGGTGACGTAGAGGAAGGTCAGCCGCATCTCGCGCTGGATGCGCTTCAGCTCGCTCTGCATCTGCCGGCGCAGCTTCAGGTCGAGCGCCCCGAGCGGCTCGTCGAGCAGGAGCACTGCCGGCTCGACGATCAGCGAGCGGCCGAGTGCGACGCGCTGCGCCTGGCCGCCGGAGATCTGGTCGATGCGCCGGCCGCCCATGCCGGGCAGCTCGATCATCGCCAACATCCGCTCGACGCGCCGGGCGATCTCGGGCCGCGCGAGCCGCCGCATGCGCAGGCCGAAGGCGAGGTTCTGCGCCACCGTGCGATGGGGAAACAGCGCGTAGTCCTGGAACACCATCGCGGTGTCGCGCCGGAACGGCGGCAGGCCGACGATCGAGCGCCCGTCGATGCGGATGTCGCCGGCGCTCGGGTCGGCGAAGCCGCTGATCATGCGGAGCAGCGTCGACTTCCCGCAGCCGGAGGGGCCGAGCAGCGTGACGAACTCGCCCGGCTCGATGTCGAGCGTCACGTCGTCGACGGCCACCGCGGCACCATAGTGCTTGCTGACCCGGTCGAGCCGGATGCCTCGCTCGCCGGGGCTCATGCGCGGCCCGCCCGCGTCTGCCGGATGATCCAGATCTGCGCCGCCGCGCTCAGCGCCAGCGAGACGGCGATGATCACCGCCGAGATCGCATTCACCGCCGGCGACAGCACGCCCCGCATCGAGCCCCAGATGACGATCGGCAGGGTCTTGGTGAAGCCGGCGACGAACCAGGCGACGATGTATTCGCCGAAGGCGTCGGTGAAGGCGAGCAGCAGCACGGCGACGAGCGCCGGCGCGGCGAGCGGCAGGATGATCTCGACGAACACCCGCGCATCCGAGGCGCCGAGGTCCATCGCCGCCTCGATGTAGGAGCGCTTGAAGCCGAGCAGGCGCGAATAGAGGATCATCGTCGCGTAGCACGCCGTCAGCGTCGTGTGGGCGATGATGATCGCCGGCTCGCCGATCAGGCCCGGCGCCATGCGGAACAGGAGGATCAGCCCGAGGCCGATGACGATCTGCGGCACGACGATCGGCGCGAGCACGAGGCACATCACCACCGTCCTGACCTTCACGTCGCGCCAGGCGAGCACCATCGCGCCAGGCATGGCGATGGCGGTGGCGAGCACTGCCGAGCAGAGCGCCAGCCGGACGCTGGTGGCGAGCCCGCCGATGAGCTCGCTGTCGGTGAAGGCGCGGGCGAACCAGGCGGTGGTGAAGCCCGCCATCGGCAGCCCCGACACCGCCTTGCTGTCGAAGGCGAACAGCACGATCACCGCGATCGGCAGGTAGAGGAAGGCGAAGACGAGGCCCGCATAGAAGGCGAGCGCCCGCGTCGACGCCCGGCCGTGCCCCAGCGTCGTGCCCTCGCCGCCGCTCACCGCGCCACCTCCGGCCGGATCCAGCGCAGCGTCAGCGCGAGCAGCGCGATGATGAACGCCATCAGCACCATCGAGATCGCCGCGCCGCCCGGCCAGTTCTGGCGCAGCTCGAACTCCATGCGGATGACCTGGGCGATGACGAGGCTCTTGCCGCCGCCGAGCAGCGCCGGCACGACGTACTCGCCGAGCCCGAAGATGAAGCAGAACACCGCGCCCACCATCAGGCCCGGGAAGGCGAGCGGGAACGTCACCTCCCAGAAGGCGCGCATCGGCGTCGCGTTGAGGTCCTGCGCCGCGGCGATCCAGCTGTCGCGCACCTTGTCGATGCTCGCATAGAGCGGCAGCACGTAGAGCGGCAGGTAGGCGTAGATCAGCCCGATGACGATCGCTGTCGGCGAATAGAGCAGGAAGGACAGCGGCGCATCGATCAGGCCGGTGAGTTCCAGCCCCTGGTTGATGACGCCGCGCTCGCCGAGCAGCAGCCGCCACGCGAAGGCGCGCATGATCAGGCTGACCCAGAACGGCACGATCACCATGATGAGCAGCAGCACCCGCCACCGCCCCGCCTTCTTGGCGATGAAGTAGGCGACCGGGAAGGCGAGCACGCCGCACACCACGGTGACGAACAGCGCCACCTGCAGCGACAGCAGGAAACCCTTCAGGTAGATCGGGTTGGTGAAGATGCGGGCGTAGTTCGCCAGCGTGACGGTGGTGTCGAGTCGGTAGTCCTTCATCGTCCAGAACGAGTAGACGAACAGGATGCCCATCGGCACGGCGAAGAACAGCGTCTGCCAGGCGACGATCGGTAGCAGCCCGCCGATCGTCTGCCGCCGGGCGCGGCGGGCGGATGCCGCCGCCGCGCCCGCTGCGGCGGTGGTGCTTCCCAACATCGGTCCCTCGGCGATGCTCATGCCGCCTTGAACTGCTCCCAGGCGTCCGCCCAGGCCTTCTCGTCGTCGGGCGCCTTGCCCATGATCGAGTTGGCGAACCACTCGTCGATCTTGTCGAGATCGAGCAGCTTGTACTGCTCGGCGGTCAGGTACTTCGACACGCCGGCATTGGTGACGGCGAACTGCTCCTTGCCCCAGGCCATGATCGACATCGCCTTGGCGCTCGTCATGTAGTTGATGTAGGCCATGGCCGAGGCGAGATGCTCGGTCCCGTGGACGATCTGCAGCGTCTCCATCCACATCACGCCCTTCTGCTTGGGCAGCGTCAGGGCGACGTTCTTGCCGGCCTCGCGGGCGACGCGGGCGACGTTGTCGCTGCTCGCCCCCCAGACGACCCAGGCGTCGCCGTTGATGAGGTCGGACTTCACCGAGCCGAGATCGTCGTGGATGGCGCGCAGGTTCGGCTTGACCTCCACGAGCCGGGCGATCGTCGCCTCCAGCTCCGGGCCAACCACCGTTTCCGGCTTGGGATTGCCCTGCCAGAGGGCCGTCATCAGGATGTAGAGTTCGGCCCAGTTGACGATCGAGATGCGGTCCTTGAGCTTCGCGTCCCAGAGCACGTTCGCGTCCGCCGCGTCGGCCGCCGACAGCTTGTCGAGGTCATGCACGATGCCGTTCATGCCGAAGCGCGTCGGCGCCCCGTACATCTTGCCGTCGTACTGGATGTCCGCGAGGTCGCGGAAGGGCGGGAACATCTCGCCGAGGCTCGGGATGTCGGCGGGGTCGAGCGGCAGCGTCAGGCCGCTCTGGGCGAATTTCGTCGTCCACACGGCGTCCGGGTTGACGATGTCGAACTTCGTCGTGCCGGCGCGGATCAGCGACAGCTGGTCGGAATTGCTCTGCGCCTCCTTGACGTTGACGTCGACGCCGGTGAGCTCCTTGAAGCCCTTGATCAGCTCCGGATCGTCGTAACCCGTCCAGGCGAGCACGTTGATCGGGCCGGTGAGCTTCTTGTCGTTGGCGAAGGCCGGCCGGGTGAAGTCGACCTGGCTGGCGATGGCGGCGAACATCGCCGCCGATCCGGCATGGCGCAGCACGTCACGACGCGTATGAAGCCTCATCTGTCCCTCCTCGAAGGTGTGTCGGCGGCCGGATGCTCAGGCGAAGGCGTACTCGCCACGCGAAAGGCGCGGCGTCGGGTAGGTCAGCTTGCTGTGGGTGAGGCCGATCGAGACGAGGCTCTCGGCGAGCTTCAGCGCCACCTTGGCGGGGTCGATGACGGGCACGGTGCGGCCGAAGTGCTCGGCCAGAGCGCGCTCGATCGACAGCGCCATGTCGAAGCCGGTGCCGGTGCAGCCCATGACGAAGGCCTCGGCGCCGTCCTCGCTGACGGCGGCGATGGCCTCCGCCACCATCCGTGGCAGGCAGGTCTCGTTGAGGTCCATCACGCCGGCGCCGGCGCCGCGCACGCTGGCGAGGCGGTCGGAGAGCCCGTAGTGGGCCACGACGCGCCGCACCAGCGGGAAGATGTCTGCTTCGGTGATCATCACCGTGAAGCGCATGCTCAGCATCGCCGCGATGTGCAGCGCCGCCTCGCCCTCGCCGATGATCGGGATCGAGACGCACTCGCGCGCGCCGCCGAGGCCGGGGTCGGTGAAGCAGGCGATGGTGCAGGCGTCGACGCCGTCGGCCTCCGCCTCGCGGGCGAGCCGCATCACCTCCGGCGCGGCGAGCGCCGAATCGAACTCCGTCTCGATGGTGTCGGTGCCGCGGGCGAGCGGCACGGCGCTGATCTCCGTCCCCGGCGCGGCGACCGCGGCGTATTCCTGCCGCGCCTTGCCGACGAGGCCGGGACTGTCGAGAACCGGAACGATCACGCGGACGTGCATCGGCATTCCTGGGTGCGTATCATTTCATCGCTGCCGTGCCCGGCGCAGGACGGCGCGGTGGCCGTAGCCGCGGGATGCAGTCTAGGGGGACGCCCGCAGGGTGAGAATGGTGACCGCGGTCACCATTCCACGGCGGGTGGGGCGGTCGCCGCCGGCGTCATCGTCCGCCGCGACGCGCCCCGGGGGCACGAGTCTTGCTGCTGGTCGGAGCCCGCATCGACATCGACGTTGCAAGGGGAGGGAGCAACGCATGCCCGACTTGATCGCCCCGCACGCGACGCGCCCCGACGCCGCGACGACACTGCCCGGCGTCGACCTGCTGTCGAGCGCCCTGCGGGCGGTCGGCGGCGACAGCTTCTATCCCGCCCTCGTCGCCTGGGTCGGCAGCGTCATTCCGAGCGAGATCTGGTTCGTCACGCAATACAGCCGGACGCGCAAGCCGATCATCCTGCACGACAACTGGGATCGCAGCGACGCCAAGGCCTACTACATGGAGGGCGTGCACGCGTACGATCCGACCTATCACGTGCTGGGCGACGAGCTTCTGATGAGCGGCACCAGCATGGCGCACGTCGCCGCCCGCTTCAGCCTCGACCGGCGCTATGCCGACTATCTGGACAATGTCGCCGGGATCCGCGACGAGCTGATCATCGTCCTGCCGCGGCTGGGCGACCGCTACATCGCGATCGGGCTCGACCGTTCGACCGACCGGTTCTCGAGCGAGGAGATTCGCCTCGCCAGAACCCTGTCCAGCCTGCTCGCCGAACTGCACAGGCTGCATGTCGAGCGCACCGCCGGCTGCGCCGCGGAAGCCGCTCTGCCGTCGTCGGCAGCGGGCGCGGCGCCGGACGACGGGCGTCAGACGACGCAGCCCGGCATTGCCTCGCCGCGGCTCGGCGACTTCGCCCAGCGGCAGCGGCTGACGCCGCGCGAGACCGAGATCACCGCCCTGACGCTGCGGGGATATCCGAACGCCACGATCGCCCGCGCCCTTTCGATCAGTCTCGGTGCCGTCAAGAACCACAAGCTGCGTCTCTACCGAAAACTCGACATCACCACCGAACGTGAGCTGTTCTCGCAGTTCTTCGAGACACAGCAGTAGAGCCCATCGAAGCGTGTTCTCGCCGATGGAATAGAGGCGCGACGACGTCGCCACCCTCGGCCGCGGATGAACGGCAGCGGCCATGTCCGTCGACAATCTTCAGCCGCAGCTTTACGACAACGGCGTCATGCGCCTTTGCAGCGCACCCCGGCGGCGGTGGCGTCTGGACTGCCAGCGGACTAAGAAGGCGCTCCCCATTTTTCCGACGGCTCCACTTCGACGCCTGACGATATTTCGAGATAGGCGGAACCAGCCGTGCCCTTCATGACGACGAATGCGGCGCTCGCCCGCGCCCTGGCCGAACGGGACTACGACAACCCGACGCCGGTCCAGCTCGCCGTGCTGGCCCCCGAGGCGTCGGATCGCGACCTTCTGGTGTCTGCCCAGACCGGCTCCGGCAAGACGGTGGCCTACGGCCTCGCCATGGCCGAGACGCTGCTCGGCGTCTCCGAGAGTTTCGCGGCCGCGACGACGCCGCAGGCGCTGGTGGTGGCGCCGACGCGCGAGCTCGCGCTGCAGGTGCAGCGCGAGTTCGCCTGGCTCTTTGCGGCGACCGGCGCCCGCATCGTCTCGTGCGTCGGCGGCATGGATCCGCGCCAGGAGCAGCGGCTGTTGAACCAGGGCGCCCACGTGGTCGTCGGCACGCCCGGCCGCCTGCGCGATCATCTGGAACGCGGCCGCCTCGACCTTTCGGCGCTCAGCGTCGTCGTCCTCGACGAGGCCGACGAGATGCTTGACCTCGGCTTTCGCGAGGACCTCGAGTTCATCCTCGACGCCACCCCGCCGGAGCGGCGCAGCCTGCTGTTCTCCGCCACCATGCCGCGTGCCATCACCACGCTCGCCCGGCGCTACCAGCGTGACGCGCTGCGGATCGAGGTGGCCGGCGCCGAAGGCGGCCACGCCGACATCGAGTACCGCACCATGCGCGTCGTGCCGACCGAGGTCGACCATGCGGTGGTCAACGTGCTGCGCTACTACGACACCCAGAGCGCCATCGTGTTCTGCAACACGCGGGAGGCCGTGCGGCGGCGCTATGCCATGCTGCAGGAGCGGCAGTTCTCGGCGGTGGCGCTGTCGGGCGAACTGAGCCAGACCGAGCGCAACCACGCCCTGCAGGCGTTGCGGGACGGGCGGGCGCGGGTCTGTGTCGCCACCGACGTCGCGGCGCGCGGCATCGACCTGCCGAATCTCGGCCTCGTCATCCACGCCGATCTGCCGAACGATGCCGAAAGCCTGCAGCACCGCAGCGGCCGCACCGGCCGGGCGGGCCGCAAGGGCGTCAGCGTGCTGCTGGTGCCGCCGTTCCGGCGGCGCCGGACGGAAGACCTGATGCGGGACCTCGGCATCACGCCGTCATCGTCTGGCCCGCCGACCTCCGAGGACATCCGCAAGCTCGACCACGAACGCATGCTGCGCGATGCCGTGGTCACCGATGAGCCCAACGAAGAGGACGCCAGCGCCGGCCTGGCGCTGCTCGCCGCGCATTCGCCCGAGCATCTGGCCGCAGCCCTGGTGCGCCTCTACCGCGCCGGCCTGCCGGCGCCGGAGGAGGTCGCCGATCCCGGAGAGCCGCGGGCCGCGCGCGACCTGGCGGCAGGCCGGGATTTCGGCGGAGCGTCGGGTGCCGGCAGTGTCTGGTTCCGCCTCAATATCGGGCGCCGCAACAACGCCGATCCGAAATGGCTGCTGCCGCTGATCTGTCGGCGCGGCAACGTGACGAAAAAGGACATCGGAATCATCCGCATCTTCGACGAGGAGACGGCCTTCGAGGTCAGCCTCGCCGTCGCCGACCGCTTCAAGGCGGGAGCCAAGCTGGACGGCGACGACGTCGTCATCGAGCGGTTGCCCGGCCCGCCGGAGGCCGGTCCGAAGCGCCCCGCCCGTGGGAAGCCCTTCGAGAAGCCCGCCCGCGGCAAGAAGTTTCGGACCGGGCCCGCGCCGGGCAGATCCGCCGATGGCGGCGCCGAGCCCGGCAAGGTGACGGCCGAGCCGCCGCGCGAGGTCAGGCCGTGGGGCCACGGCAAGAGCGAGCGCCCGCAGAAGGGCCCGCGACCCGACGCCGCCGCGGGAAAGCCGAAAGGCAAGCCGAAGTGGCGCCCCTGACGGGGCACCGGGCGCCCCTCTCGGCATCGGACCGGAAACGTTGATCTCGAGGACGGGACGGGGCCGACGACGACGGCCCGCGGCCGAGGGTGCGCTGGACCCGGCCTATGCCCCATCCGGGGCGGCTTCGCCCTCGCTGGCCGGGCCCGTGGGCGAGGCGGGCGCCCACGATGCCAGGGCGCTCCGCCCGGTGTCGGTCAACGCGTAGACCCCGCGCCCCGACCGCTCGAACCAGCCATAGACATTGCGGTGGAGGATCTTCTGGGCATCGGGGAAGGCGGGCTTGAGGTCGCGCGGTCGCTGCGGTGACGACGCCATGGCGGCGGCACAGGCGAGCGCCTGCTGTCGGTAGGCCGTCATGATCGGCTTGCGCGTCCCGCCGCCGGCGACGGGATCGCCCTGGCGCCGCCTGTGCTCTTCCACCAGCCGCGAGCGCCGCACGTTCGCCTTCCGCGGCATCGGTGCATCCGGGGAGACGAGGATGTCGACGCGTCCGGTCGTCGACACCCCGAGCAGCCCGAAGCCGAGGCGCCGGCAGAGATTGCGAAAACGCGGATCGCTTTCCCGCCCCTTGCCCTTGGCGGAAAGCCGCGCCGCCAGCCAGACCTCGTCCGCGGCGGTCGCCCGATCGACGCCCTGCAGGACGAGCTCGAGGTTGAACGAAAGCTTCAGCTCACCGACCACCACCACCGCCGGATCACCGCCCCGCAGTCCGACCAGGTCGCAGGGACCTATCTCGCCCTTGACGACGTAGCCGAGCTCTTCGAGGAAGCGTTTGACGGGCTCATACAGGGACGTTTCCAACACGTGCCTCCGGTGACGGATCGGGCGTGAGGATAGCGCGGGATGTGTTGAGGAGAGGCGAATGGGGGCGGCGGTGCGCCAAGCACGGCGTTCACGAGATCGCCTTCGACCCGCTAGGGGTCCGCATCCGGAACGGGATCTGCGCCGGCCTCGCGGCCTCATGCCCGCTCGACGAGCATCTCGTCGAGGCGCTCGGGCAGGGGGCGGTAACCGCATCCTGGCGTGTCGGGCGCCGTCATCTGGCCCGGCGCGGCGAGGCGGACGTCCGGCGCCGACAGCTCGCGGGCATAGAGCCGCCCGTCGGGGAAGATGTCTGCCGCATAGCCGACGCCCGGCAAGGTGGCGAGCGCCATCGACGGCCCTTGCCCGACGGCCGATTCCAGCATGCCGCCGATCCAGAACGGGATCGCGTGCGCCCGGCAGAGCGTGGCGATCTCGACGGCGTTCGTCAGGCCGCCGACGCGGCCGTGCTTGATGTTGACGACCCGCGCCGCGTCGATGTCGATCGCCTTGCGGGCACGGTCGACGCTGGTGATGCTCTCGTCGAGGCAGATAGGCGTGCGCAGTGCCGCCTGCAGGCGAGCGTGGTCGACGAGATCGTCGCTCGCCAGCGGCTGCTCGATCATCGCGAGGCCGAGCCCGTCGAGATCGCGGAACAGCGGCAGGTCGTCGAGGATGAAGCCGGCATTGCAGTCGATGTGGACGACGGCGTCCGGAAAGGCGGCGCGCACTGCCTCCACCATTCCGACGCCGCTGTCGGGGCGGAACTTCAGTTTTACGCGCGGGTACCCGGCCTCCAGCGCCGCTGCGACGAGGGCGAGCAGCCGCCCGTGGTCCGGCTGCACCGGAATGTCGGCCCCGACCGCGATCTCAGGCGTCTCGCCGCCGATCGCCCGCCACAGCGGCACCCCGGCGAGGCGAGTGGACAGGTCCCACCAGGCGAGGTCGACGGCGGCCTTGGCGAAGTGGTTGCCCTTGAACGGGCGGAGCCGCGCCTGCAGGTCTTCCGCGCTCCCGACGTCCTGCCCGACCAGCAGCGGCCGGAAGACGTTCGCGATCAGCTGGAAGCAGCCGCCGGCCCACTCCGGGCAGAACTGCGGCGTGGCGTAGGGCGCCGCCTCGCCCCAGCCGGTCTCGCCGCCGGACGAGAGCCGGACGAGGACGGTGTCGACGCACCGCATCTCGCCGAAGCTCGTCTTCCAGGGATCGATGAGCGGCATGGCGACGTGGAAGACGCTGATGTCGTCGATGCGCAAGACGGGACCTCCCGAGCCACGATCGTTCAGTTGCCGCCGTCGAGCTCGCCGAGGAGCTCGCCGAGCTCCTCGATCTGGCGCAGCCGCCGGCGGCCAGGCGCACCGGCGGCGACGCTGACGCGCGTGCAGATGAAGTTGATCAGGCTGATGACGCCGACATAGCTGTCGAACAGCGACGTGCCGTGCACCTCGCACGGCAGCACCCAGGTGGCGAACTTGGTGTTCGTCACGGACTGCCGGTCGGTGACGTAGGCGATCGGGATGCCGCGCCCGTGCATCAGCTCCATGAACTTCCGCAGCAGCAGCGGCCGGCGGCGGAAGCCGAACACCAGCAGCAGGTCCTCCGGCCCGAGATTGCCGGTGTCCTCGATCAGCGTCTGGCCATCGGCGGGGACGAGGTCCGTAGCCGGGTGCACCAGCAGGATCTGCCGGCGGGCATAGGCGGCGAAGAAGTAGCTGTTGCGGAAGCCGATGCAGACGACGCGCCGCGCCGAGGCGACGCGGGCGATCACCGTGTTGACGACGGTCTCGTCGAGGCGCGACAGCGTCTCGTGCAGGCAGCGCATGTCGCGCTCCAGGTGGACGTGCAGCGGATCCTCGGCCTTGCGCTCGCCGATCTGCCCGGTGGTGAGGAAGAGCGGATCGCCCGTCGACTGGGCATCGCGGATCTCCCGCTGCATGTCGCGGTAGCCCTCGTAGCCGAGGCGGCGGACGAAGCGGGAAACGGCGGCCTTGGAGGCGCCCGCGAGCTCGGCGAGCTCGGTCGCCGAGCAGAGGAGCACGTCGCCCGGATATTCGAGGACGCGGTCGGCGAGCGCCCGCTCGCTGCCCGGCATCTCCTCATAGAGGGCGCGGATGCGGCGTTCGATCGATCGGGGTGCGCTGTCGGGGTGTCGCGTCGTCATTCTGCCTCCGTGGCGGATATTGAAACAGAAATTTTATCTCGTTGACAGTTTGAAATTAGCGGGCCAATCATATTGCAGCGCACCGCGCGCGGCAGACGGGCGGACGCGGGGAACATCGAAGCCAATTGGGAGTATTCACGTGAAAGCTGAAAGGCTAACCCGTCCGCTCGCGCGCAGCTTGGCGCTGGGGCTCGTCATCACCGCCTCGTCCCTCACACCTGTACTGGCCGCAGACATCGTCTGGGCCCGCTATGGCGACGTCGACACGCTCGACCCGCAGAAGGCGACCTCGACCCTGTCCTTGCAGGTGTGGAGCCTGATCTACGATACACTTCTGGCGACCGACGCCGCCGGTGCCCCGGTTCCAAACCTCGCCAAGAGCTGGGACGTCAGTCCCGACGGCCTGCAGTACACTTTCCACCTCGTCGACGGCGTCAAATGCCATGACGGCTCGCCGCTCGACGCCACCGACGTCAAGTACACCGTCGACCGCGCCTTCGACGCCGCCAATCCGAGCGTGACGAAGGCGAGCTGGGGACCGATCAGCACGGTCGAGGTCGTCGACCCGCTGACCGTCAAGTTCACCCTCGACACGCCGTTCGTCGCGATGATCCCGTTCCTCGCCGACAGCTTCTCGTCGATCATGTGTGATTCCAATTCCGGCCAGGACGGCTTCGGCAGCACCGTCGCCATCGGCTCCGGGCCTTGGAAGCTCGACAGCTGGGCGAAGGGCGACCGGATCGTCCTCGACAAGAACCCCGACTACGTCAACCACGGTAAGCTCGCCGAGAACCCCGGCGCGCCCTACATGGACCGGCTGGTGATCTCGGTGGTGCCGGAGCCGCAGACGCGGCTCGCCGGCCTGAAGACCGGGGCGATCCACATCGCCGAGCCGCCCCTCGACGACGTGCCGACCTTGAAGGACTCCGGCGAGCTCGAGATCGTCACGGCGGAGAACACCGGCCAGAACGTCTTCTGGGAGTTCTCGGTGCACCGCCCGCCCTTCAACGACGAGCGGGTCCGCGACGCCGTCGCCCACGCGACGGATGTGCAGACGGCGCTGACCCTCATCTACGGCGACCTGTCGATCCCCGAGCAGTGCCCGATCTCGCGCGGCGTGTTCGGCAACGACCAGGAGTTCTGCGCCAAGCACCGCGCCCAGTACGATCCGGAGAAGGCGAAGGCGCTCCTGAAGGAGGCCGGCGGCTGGGGCCCCGACAACCCGCTCGAGGTCAATCTGCTCGTCTGGACCGGCGGCAAGCGCGACCGTCTGGCGGAAGTCTTCCAGGCCCAGCTCGCCGAGGTCGGCATCAAGGCGAACATCGAGATCATGGACATCGGCACCATGAACGCCCGCGTCCGCCAGGAGAACGAGACGGCGACCGGTATCGGCTCGATGGATATGATGACCTGGTCCTGGTACGACCCGGACATCCTTTACGCCCTCTGGCACACCCCCGGCGCCTATCGCGGCTATACTTCGCCGGAGCTCGACGCGATGCTGGAGAAGACCCGCGTCCTCAGTGATCCGGCGGAGCGCAAGGCGGCGGTCGAGGCCGTCATGGCCTATCTGCTCGACCGCTCCATCCACGTGCCGCTCTACACGCCCGGCTGGGAGTGGGTATTCGCCGTCCGGCCCGAGGTGAAGGGCTTCCAGGTGGCCCCGTTCGTGTATCCCGTCTTCAACGACGTGAAGCTCTGACGCGACGTCCGGGCTCGGACGCGACCTGCAAGCTCAGACGCGACTTGCGCGGCCCTTCGGGGCCGCGCACCACCCGGGGGTGTCGCCGATGCTGGCCTATCTCTCGCAACGCCTCGGCATGGGCCTCGTGACGATCTTCGCGGCCACCGTCGCCGTGACGCTGCTGATCCACCTCGTGCCCGGCGATCCCGTGCAGATCATGTACGCCCAGAGCCAAGGCACGACGCCGGAACAGCTCGAGGAGATCCGCGCGCGCCTCGGCCTCGACCAGCCGATCGTCGTGCAGTACGGCCACTATCTCGTCCGTCTCCTGCAGGGCGACATGGGCGTGACGATCCGCGGCGAGCAGCCGGTGTTCGGGCTGCTCATGGCCCGCCTCCCCAACACGCTGGTGCTCGCCTTCGCGGCGATGCTGATCGCCGTCGTCATCGGCCTGCCGGCCGGCTTCTGGGCGGCGGCGCGCCGGGGTGGCTGGACCGACACGCTGATCATGATGGCGGCGATCGGCGGCGTCTCGATCCCGCATTTCTGGCTGGGCCTGCTGCTCCTGATCTGGTTCTCGGTCGATCTCGGCTGGCTGCCGGTCGCCGGCGGCGGGCCGATGAGCCTCATCCTGCCGGCGCTGACGCTCGGGCTGTCGAACGCCGCCATCGTCGCGCGCATGACGCGCTCCAGCATGATCGACGTGATGGAGCAGGACTTCGTCCGCACCGCCCACGCCAAGGGCCTGCCGAAGACGATCGTCGAGTATCGCCACGTGCTGCGCTCGGGCCTCATCCCCGTCGTCACCATGATGGGCCTGCAGTTCAGCTACATGATGGGCGGCGCCATCGTGGTGGAGAACATCTTCGCCTGGAACGGCATCGGCCGGCTCGCCGTCGAGGCGATCTTCCAGCGCGACTACCCGGTCATCCAGGGGTTCATCCTGGTCTTCGCCACCACGGTGGTGGTGGTGATGTTCCTGCTCGACCTCGTCTACGCCGCCGTCGACCCCCGGATCCGGAGGAGCTGATGTCGGCGACGGAGGCGGCCCCCGCCGCGCCATCGACGCCGCGGCCGCTGTGGCTGCGGCTCCTGCGCAATCCGGGTGGCGCCATCGGCCTGGCGATCCTCGCCGTGCTGATCGTCGCCGCGCTGTTCGCGCCCTGGCTCGCGCCCTACAGCCCGACCAAGCTCGCGACCGGCCGGCCGCTGACGCCGCCGGGCGCGGCCCACCTGCTCGGCACCGACGAGCTCGGCCGCGACGTCTTCTCACGCCTGTTGTTCGGCGCGCGGCTGACCTTGCAGATCGGCGCGATCGCCGTCGGCATCTCGCTCGTCTCCGGTCTCGCCCTCGGCCTCGCCGCGGCGCACTTCCGCGGCTGGACGGAGCGGATCCTGATGCGCTCGACGGACGTGCTGTTCTCGTTCAGCGAGACGCTGATCGCGCTCGCCTTCGTCGCCGTGCTCGGGCCGAGCCTGACCAACGCGATGTTGGCGGTCGGCGTCGCGGCGGTGCCGTTCTACGCCCGCACCGCCTATGCGAGCGCGCTGTCGGAGGCCGCCAAGCCCTATTACGAGGGCGCCGAGGCGGCGGGTGCGGGAAACCTGCGGATGATCTTCCGCCACCTGCTGCCGAACGTCATGCCGACGATGATCGTCGTCGCCACCCTCGGCCTGTCGAACGCCATCCTCGCCGCCGCGGCCCTCGGCTTCCTCGGGCTCGGGGCGCAGCCGCCGCAGCCGGAATGGGGCTACATGCTGTCCGCCGGGCGCGACTTCATGAACCGCGCGCCGTGGCTGATGCTTTATCCCGGGCTCGCCATCGCCGCGACGGTCTTCGCCTTCAACATTCTCGGAGACGCGCTTCGCGAGGCGCTCGATCCGCGGTCGGGAGGGCGCTGATGGCCGTTCTGACCGTCGAAGGCCTGTCGGTCGCCTTCGGCGACACCCCCGCCGTGACGGACCTCTCCTTCCACATCGAGCGTGGCGAGACGCTGGCCCTCGTCGGCGAAAGCGGCTCCGGCAAATCGCTGACGGCGCTCGCCATCATGGGCCTCCTGCCGCGCCGGGCCCGGCGCAGCACTGGGCGCGTGCTGCTCGGCACCGAGGTGATCTCCACGCTCGACGCGGCGGCGATGCGCCGCGTCCGCGGCGCCCGCATCGGCATGATCTTCCAGGAGCCGATGACCAGCCTGACGCCGGTGCTGACCATCGAGCGTCAGATGACCGAGGGCCTCGTCGTCCACAAGGGCCTGTCGCGGAGCGCGGCCCGGGTGCGGGCGGGCGAGATGCTCGCCAAGGCCGGGATCGACGACGTCGAGCGGAGGCTGTCGCAGTATCCGCACGAGTTCTCCGGCGGCATGCGCCAGCGCGTGATGATCGCCATGACCCTGGCGCTCGAGCCGGAGCTGCTGATCGCCGACGAGCCGACGACGGCCCTCGACGTGACGGTGCAGGCGCAGATCCTGGAGCTGATGCGCGACCTCACCCGCCAGAGCGGCACGAGCCTGCTGCTCATCACCCACGACATGGGCGTCGTCGCCGAGATGGCCGACCGCGTCGCCGTCATGCGGCATGGCCGCATCGTCGAGGCGGGACCGGCGACCGGTGTCCTCGCCCGGCCCACCGCACCCTACACGCGCCAGTTGCTCGCCGCCGTGCCTCGCATGGACGACCCCGTGCGCATCGACGCGCCACCGGCCGCCGCCCCCGCGGCGCTCGCCTTCGAGGGCGTCGGGCGGAGCTTCGGGGATCGCGGGCTCCTGCGCCGCGGGCCGTCGCACCGGGTGCTGGACGACGTCACGCTCACGGTCGCGGAAGGGGAGACGGTCGCCCTCGTCGGCGAGAGCGGCTCCGGCAAGTCGACCCTCGGGCGCATCGGTGCGCGCCTCGACCTGACGCACGACGGCTCGGTTCGCGTCGAGGGCACCGACATCACCGGCCTTCGCGGCGGCGCGCTCAGGCGGGCGCGCGCCAAGGTGCAGATCGTCTTCCAGGACCCGTTCGCCAGCCTCGATCCGCGCTTCACCGCCGGCGAGACGCTGGCGGAGCCCTTGGCGCTGCACCGCGGCCTCTCCGGCAAGGCGCTGCGGGCCGAGGCGCTCAGGCTGCTCGACCGCGTCCAGTTGCCGGGGTCGATGATCGACCGGCTGCCGCACGAGTTCTCCGGCGGCCAGCGCCAGCGCATCGCGATCTCCCGCGCGCTCGCCGCCGAGCCGCGGGTCATCGTCGCCGACGAGCCCACGTCGGCGCTGGACGTTTCCGTGCAGGCCGCCGTGCTGGCGCTGCTGCGCGACATCCAGCGCGACACCGGCGTCGCGTTTCTGTTCATCACCCACGATCTCGCGGTCGTCCGCTCGGTGGCGCATCGTGTCGCCGTCATGAAGGGCGGCCGGATCGTCGAGAGCGGGCCGGTGGAAACGGTGATGGAGGCGCCGAAATCGCCCTATACCCGGGCGCTCCTCGCCGCCGCTCCGCGGCTCGAGGCGGCCCGGGGCACGGCGGGCGGACGCTTTTCCACGGAAGGCAGGGAGGACGCATGACGATCGGGATCGGCGCGACGGGACCGAACGCCGGCCTCGCGGTGTTCCGCACGCTGCAACTCGCCGAGCACATCGGCAGCGGCGCGATCGGCGGCTACGCTGTCTTCGCCGCCATCGACCGGGACGGCCGGCTGCACCGCGCCGAGACGCAGCGCGGTGGAACGACGACGCTGTTCACGTCCGGCGAGCGGACGGGCGTCGCGCCGCCGCCGGAGATCGCGACGGCGCCCTATGCCGCCGTGATGTCGAGCGGGCCGGATCGTCCGGCGCCGCTGTCGCAATACCTGCCGGCGGACGGTGCCGTCGGCCTCGTCACCGGCCACCGCCTGCCGAACGGCGCCGGCCGCGACGGACGCGCCCTGAACGACGTGGTGCTGGCCGGTCTGGCGGAGGGGCTGACGGCCGAGGCCGCCCTCGCGCGCGTGCTCGACGCCGAACCCGATGCCGACGCGGGCATGATCGCCCTCGGCCCCGGCCGTGGCATCGCGCTCGCCAACAGCGCCCGCGTCGCCCGCCGTCCGGATCTCGGCAGTGCGCTGCTGACCGGCCCAGAGGGGGCCGCGATCGCCATCCTCCACAACGCCATCTGGCCCTCGCGCACGCTGGCGCCGCTGCTGGCCGAAGCTGGCCTGGAGATGATGCTCGGCGCGCACGCACCCCTCGGCGCGGTGGAAGTGGCGGCCGGGACCCCCGTCGTCCTCGCCGATCGTGACCGGGTGCACGTCGATGCGGCCGGCGTGGCCTACCGCGTCGAGACGACCGACGCCCGCATCGTCGCCGGCCGCCACAACTGCGCGGCGATCTACATCGGCGCCGAGGTGGTCGGTCCGGCCGGCGTTCTCGGCCACACCATCGAAGAGCCGAACGTGATGGTCGAGGACGGCCGCATCGTCCGCCTCAGCGGCCAGTCGCGCTTCCGCCTCGGCTACCGCTAAGAAGCCCCAAGAAACAGAAGAATCGAGACGACCAGGAGCCAGCATGCCACTCGACACCACGGCCGACATCCTCGCGCGGCTGATCGCCTTCCCGTCGGTGTTCACCGCCGACGACTACACCGACGTCGCCGACTTCGCCGCAGCCCACCTCGGCGAGCTCGGCTTCACGGTGCACCGTCTGCCCGGCGTGTCCCCCGGGCGCACCGGCCTGTTCGCGAGCCTCGGCCCCGCCGGCCCGGGCGGGGTGCTTTTGTCCGCCCACCTCGACGTCGTTCCCGTGGAGGGCCAGAAGTGGACGGTCGACCCGTTCACACTGACGCGCCGGGACGGCCGCTTCTACGGCCGTGGCACGACGGACATGAAGGGCTTCGCCGCCGCGGCGCTGGCCGCCGCCGCGCGGGCGCGCCACCGGCCGCTCGCCGCCCCGCTGAAGATCGCGCTCTCCTACGACGAGGAAGCGGGCTGCGTCGGCATCGCCGAGATGATCGGCGCCCTCGACCGGACGATCGGCGTCCCGGACTTCTGCATCGTCGGCGAGCCGACCTCGATGACGGTCGCGGTGGGGCATAAGGGCAAGCTCTCCTTCCGCATCCGCTTCGAGGGCACGGCCGGCCACTCCGCGTCGGCGCCGCACTATGCCAACGCCATCCACGTTGCGAGCGAGGCGGTCGAGATCCTGCGGCGCGTGCAGGATGATCTCGCGAGCGGCGCCCGCGACGCCGCCTTCGACGTTCCCTACACGACCGTGCACGTCGGCAAGCTCTCCGGCGGCACCGCCCTCAACATCGTGCCCGACCACGCCACCCTCGACTTCGAGATCCGCCACCTCGCGACGGTCGACCCCGCCCCGATCGTCGCCGGCATCGAGGCCGAGCTCGCCGCCCTCGTCGGCCGCTGGCGCGCGATGCACCCGAGCGTCGATGCCGTCATGACCCCGATCAACGCCTATCCCGGCCTCGCAACCGACCCGGACGCGGAGGTCGTGCGGCTCGCCGTCGCGCTCGGCGGGCGTGGCCCCGTCACCAAGGTGAGCTACGGCACGGAAGCGGGCTTCTTCAACGACCGCTGGGCGATCCCGACCGTCGTCTGCGGTCCCGGCGACATGATGCAGGGTCACAAGCCCGACGAGTTCGTCGAGGAGGCGCAACTCGCCGCCTGCGACGCGATGCTCGACCGGCTGCTCGAACGCCTGGCCGCCTGAAGCCGGCATCGAGGCAGTCGAAGGATTACTGCGTGCTGGCGGCCTCGACGGCGAGGCGCCGGCCGTGGCGGCTGAAGAGGTGGCCCTGGTTCAGAACCAGACGATCGGCCGCGATGCGTTTCGACAGCGACGCCAGATGGGCGAGCGCCTCGTCCTTCGGGATCGGTCCGCCGTCGTCGTCGTCGATCGCGAAGAAGGTGACCGCGTCCCACGCCCGCCCGGATTCCGCCAGGCGCGCCGCCATCTCCTCCCAGCGCGTCGTCGGGTCGAGGATGTCGGCGAAGCTCGAGGCGATCGGCGTCACGTCGCGCTCGCCGATCGCCACCAGCACGATCAGCGCCGTGAACGGACCGCGCCAGGCGAACTCCTCCGGCAGCCACTCGTCGAAGAGGACGGGCCTGTCGTCGGCGTCGGCCGCTGCGTCAGAACGCGACACGTGAAGTCTCCGGCGTGGCCAGCTCGAGTGGTCCGCCGCGGGAAGGCCGCCGGCGGTCGGGAAGTTGGCGCGGCGCAGGGCGAATCAGCACCGCGTCGCAAGCATCGCACGCCGGTATCGCCGGTGAGGAGGCATCCCTGCCAAGCGTGCGGCGATGTCGTAGTGTCGGGGCGGCCGGCCCGGGGCGCGACGCTGCGCTCCTGCTCCCATACGCCGCCGCCATCCTAGCCGACGCCGCCGGCCGGGACAAATGCTCCCCGATGACGTCCGCACCGCGATGGACTAGCGTGGCTGCCATGAGCGGCGATCACGATCACACCGGCCACCACGGGCACGGCCACCACGATCATCCCCACGGCGACGGCTCGGCGCTGTCGCCGATCGAGCTGCGCGTGCGGGCGCTCGAAAGCCTGCTGGTCGAGAAGGGCTACGTCGACCCGGCGGCGCTCGACGTGCTGATCGACACGTATGAGACGAAGGTCGGCCCGCGCAACGGCGCCCGCGTCGTCGCCCGCGCCTGGAGCGACCCGGCCTACCGCGCCCGCCTCGCCACCGACGCCACCGCGGCGATCGCCGAGCTCGGCTTCTCCGGCCGCCAGGGCGAGCACATGGTGGCGGTGGAGAATACGCCCGAAGTCCACAACCTCGTCGTCTGCACGCTGTGCTCCTGCTACCCGTGGGCCGTGCTCGGGCTGCCGCCGGTCTGGTACAAGGCGCCGCCCTACCGCTCGCGCGCCGTCTCGCAGCCGCGCGCCGTGCTCGCCGAATTCGGCGTGGAACTGCCCGCGGGCACTGCCGTGCGGGTGTGGGATTCGACCGCCGAGATGCGCTACCTCGTCGTTCCCATGCGCCCGGCCGGCACCGAGGGATGGAGCGAAGAGGCGCTCGCCGACCTCGTCACCCGCGACAGCATGATCGGCACCGGCCTCGCCCGCGATCCGGCCGCGCCGGCGGGGCCGCGCGGATGAACGGCGTCCAGGATCTCGGCGGCCAGCACGGCTTCGGCCCGGTCGCGCCGGAGGTGGACGAGCCGCTGTTCCATGCCGCGTGGGAAAAACGGGCGCTGGCGCTTACGCTCGCCATGGGCGCCACCGGCTCGTGGTCGATCGACACCTCCCGCCACGCTCGCGAGCGCATGCCGCCGGCGGACTATCTCTCCTCCAGCTACTACGAGATCTGGATCGCCGGGCTGGAGCGCCTCCTCGTCGAGCAGGGGCTCGCGACCGCCGACGAGATCGCCGCGGGCCGCTCGCTCGCGCCGCCGGCGCCGGTGAGGCGGGTGCTCGCCGCCGCCGACGTGCCGGCCGTGCTCGCCCGCGGCGGCCCGACGGAGCGGGCCGCCCCGGCCCCGGCCCGCTTCGCCGTCGGCGACGCCGTTACCACCCGCCTCGCCAACCCGCTCGGCCACACGCGGCTGCCGCGCTATCTGCGCGGCCGCCCGGGCGTGATCGAGCGGGTGCAGGGCGTCCACGTCTTTCCCGACACCAACGCCCACGGCGCCGGCGAGGCGCCGGCGTGGCTCTATGCGGTGCGCTTCGCCGCCGAAGACCTCTGGGGTGCCGATGCCGAGCCCGCCACCGAGATCGTCGCCGACCTCTTCGAGCCCTATCTCACGCCCGGCTGAGGGGGCCGGGCGCCCTTTCGAGGAGCGCCCCTCCGAGGAGCGCCCTTTCGAGGAACCCCCGTTCGAGGAACCTTGGCAGGCGCAGGCCTTCGCCATCGCCGTCAGCCTCGCCGACCGCGGCGCCTTCACCTGGGGCGAGTGGGCCGCAGCCCTCGGTGCCCGCCTCGCGGCCCGGCCGGACGAGGGCTACTGGCAGTCGTGGCTGGCGACGGTCGAGAAGCTGTCGGCGGCCAAGCGCCTCGTCGGGGCGGACGAACTCGCCGACCGCCGCGATGCTTGGGACCGTGCTGCCCGCGCCACTCCGCACGGGGAGCCGATCGTTCTCGGCGCCGAGCACCGCCACACGGACCATCACCACGCCGCCGAGGGGCACATGACGACGCTGCACGAGGGCTATTTCTCCCGTGGCCTCGAGGCCGATCCCGAACTCGCCGCGGCGATCGACGGCGAACTCGCCCGGCAGCGCGACGGCATCGAGCTGATCGCCTCGGAGAACATCGTCTCGAAGGCGGTGCTCGCCGCCCAGGGCTCGGTGCTCACCAACAAGACCGTCGAGGGCTTCGCCTACCATCGCTACTACGGCGGCGCCGAGTTCGCCGACGCCATCGAGGCGCTGGCGATCGAGCGCGCCCGCGCCCTGTTCGGCAGCCGCTTCGCCAACGTCCAGCCGCACTCCGGCTCGAACGCCAATGCCGGCGTCTTCCTCGGGCTCCTCAAGCTCGGCGACACGATCCTGTCGATGAACACCGCCGCCGGCGGCCACATCAGCCATGGCCATCCGGCGACGCTGACGGGGCGCGACTACCGCATCGTCTCCTACGGTGTGTCGCGTGAGAGCGAGCGCATCGACCTCGACGAGGTGCGCGACCTCGCCCGCGAGCACCGCCCGAAGCTGATTGTCGCTGGCGGCTCCGCCTATCCGCGCTTCATCGATTTCGCCGCCCTGAAGGCGATCGCCAGCGAGGTCGGCGCACTCTTCATGGTCGACATGGCCCACTTCGCCGGCCTCGTCGCGACGAAGCTGCACCCGGACCCGGTGCCGCACGCCGACGTCGTCACCACCACCACCTACAAATCGCTGCGCGGCGCCCGCGGCGGCATGGTGCTGTGGAACGACGAGAGCCTGTCGGATCGCATCAACTACGGCATCTTCCCGGGCGTGCAGGGCTCGGTGATGATGCACGCGGTCGCCGGCAAGGCCGCCTGCCTCGGCGAGGCGCTCCGGCCGGAGTTCGTCGCCTACAACCGCGCCGTCCTGGCCAACGCCCTGGCGCTGGCGCAGGCGCTGCAGGACGCGGGCTTCCGCCTCGTCTCCGGCGGCACCGACACCGGTCTGATGCTCGCCGATACGGCGGTGCGCGGCGTCACCGGCGACGTCGCGGCGAAGGCGCTGGAGAAGGCGGGGCTGGCGGTCAACAAGAACCTCCTGCCGTTCGATCCGCGCCCGCCGGAAGCGCCGTCGGGGCTGCGCCTGTCGAGCAACGCCGGCACCGCGCGGGGCTTCGACGCCGACGATTTCACCGCCATCGCCGGCTTCATCGCCCGCGTGCTGGCCGACCCGACCGACGCGGCGGCCATCGCCGCGGTGCGCGCCGACGTGCTGGCGCTCTGCCGGGCGCACCCGATCTACTGAAGCCGGGCGCGCGGCGCGCGGCGGCCCCGCGCGCCCCGAACCCACCGCCTTGTGTCACGCCGTCGCACCGCGATTACTCCACTTGTGGAAGAGAATGAGCGGGAATTTATTCCACTTTTGGAGCAAGTTCCGATCGCTTTCCCCTTCGCCGCTCGTCACTCTGCCGTCTCGTGAACGGCGGAAAGTGGCCGGGCGCCGACGGTCCGTCGGCAAAGCACGGGAGCATTGCTCCGAAGCGGGGGTTAATTGTGATCGGACCTATTTCTGCGACAGCAGGCTCGCGCCTGCGGTTGGCGCTCGTGCTCGGCCTCTTTCTTGCGTTCGGCCTGTCGCCCGCAGCGACGGTCGAAGCGGCCGAGAAGGTCGTCTACACGGCCGTCGTCGACGCCGGCTCGAGCGGCACGCGGCTTCGTCTCTACAAGGTGAAGCCCGGTCCCTATCCGACCGTGAAGGAGATCGCCTCCTTCGAGAACGACGATGTCGAGGACGGCATCGACGATTTCATCAACAATGTCGGCGGCACCTGCCGCTGCCTCGGACCCGACAAGGTCGGTGAGACGGTGTTCAAGCCGCTGCTCGACTCGGCCAAGACCGAGCTCGCCAAGCACGGCGTGACGCCCGCCACGGTGACGGTCGATGTGCTCGCCACCGCCGGCATGCGCCGGGTGGAAAAGCCGATCGGCACCCACAGCCATAAGCAGGTGCTCGCCTTCTACGACGTCATCCGCACCTACATCGCTGGCCGTGGCTACGTCGCCGGGGCGGCGCGCACCACCGACGGCAGCGCCGAAGAGGGCGTCTGGTCCTGGGTCGACCTCAACGACAACTATCGCGAGGCCTTCACCACGAAGAAGACGCCGGTCGGCATCGTCGAGGTTGGTGGCTCGTCGATGCAGGTGAGCTACCCGACGACGAAGCCGGTGGACGCGGCGAAGAACGTCTATGCCATCACCCTCAACGGCAAGACCTTCAACGTCTTCAGCCGCACCTTCCTCGGCCTCGGCCAGGACGACACCCGGCGCGAGATGCGGGTCGCCAACCCGCCGGCGAACGGCGGCGCCTCGTGCTTCCCGACGGGCCTGACGCCCGCAGAAGACGTCGGCGACTTCGTCAACGACAAGCTCGTCAAGATCACCACGACCGCCAAGTTCAACCTGCCCGCCTGCGGCAACACCTTCGCCGGCATCCTCGACGGGATCTTCGCCCGCGACGGCAACCCGCGGGTGGAGCGCTCGACGGGGGTGTTCTACGGCGTCTCGGCCGTGCGCTTCACGCTCGAAGGCATCGGCGTCCCGCCGGATGCGCCGACGCCGAAGGCCCTCACCGCGGTGATCCGCGAGAAGTGCGCGCCGGCCGGCGCCGTGAAGAACTTCGACCTCGCCAACCGCTACGACGTGCAGCTCTGCGCCAGCGCCACCTACCAGAAGGCGCTGCTCTACGGCCCCTCCGGTCTCTTCCACGCCGACCCCCGCCGGTTCGTCAAGGCGGCGGCGAACGAGATCGAGGTGAACGGCAAGAAGCGCACGATGGTGAGCTGGACCCGCGGCTACCTGCTCTTGAAGTTCAGCCGCTGACACGCGTGGCGTTCGCTCGCCACCGAGCGTCCAGCCTCTGAAGCCGACACTGGCGGCGCCGGACCGGCGCCGCCGAAGCACCGGGCATCGCGCCTCTCCGTCCGCACGGTGGTCGCCGATCCGGCGGGCACAACGCTGCGCCAGCCTCGACCCGCGTCGCGGCGAGAGGCCTCTTCTTCCTATCGGGGGTATTCGGGGATGAATTCGACTTTCACGGCCCTTCGCGGGGCCCTCTTGGGGGCGCTCGCCCTGCTCGCGGTCGGCGTCGCCGCCGGCGCCTCGCCCGCCGCGGCCGCAACCTACAAGCCCGCCGCCTGCACGGTGATCGACACCGACTTCGACATCGACGACATGATGGCGATCCCGCTCGTCATCGGGAACCGCTACGTCGCCGCCATCGTCACCAGCGAGGGCTACACCATGCCCGAAGCCGGCGGTGCGGCGCTGTCGCGCCTGATCGCCGAGCCCGGCCAGCGCCAGATCCCGCTGATCATCGGCGCCGCCATCCACCTGCCGCGCAGCGAGATCGTCGCCACCTGGGGCCAGTTCGTGCTCGACTACCGGTCGATGATGAACAAGGCCTTCGCGCTGCTGTCGACGATGCTGCCGCCGTCGCCGCAGGGCCGCAACGACTACGCTTCCAAGGTCGTCGCCGCCGTCTCCGACTGCAAGTCGGTCGACATCCTCATCATCGGCACCTTCACGTCCTTCAACGAGTACAGCCCGCTCATCCGCTCGAAGATCAAGAACGTCGTCATCATGGGCAAGCCGCTGCGCGGCGACACCAGCCAGAAGCCCGGCAACTTCTCCTTCAACTGCGAATACGACATGAAGGCGTGCAAGAAGGCCTTCGACAAGCGGCTGCCGGGCCTCTCCTACTTCTTCGTCGACGTGCCGCGGACGAAGCTCGACGAGGACCCGGTCGGTCACCAGGACGTCGTCTACGGCCCCACCGCGACGATGGTCGAAGCCCTCGTCGGGCGCGGCCTGCCGAACACGCTGAAGCAGGCGCTCGTCGGCACCGTCCGCGACGGCCCCCTCGGCGCCGCCGTGAAGGGCGAGGACTACTGGGCGATCGACTGCTGCTTCATCGCCGGCGGCAAGTCGCTGCTCTGGGACCAGACGGCGGCGCTGTTCCTCCTGCATTCCGACCAGTTCCACAAGGTCGGCGGCGCGGGCGGCCACTACGAGCCGAAGGTGACGCCGGAGGAGCTGCGCCAGATGTGGACGAAGGACACCAACAAGGCGGTGGCCTACGTCGACAAGCCCGGCAAGTCCTGAGCCCGGCAAGTCCTGAGCCCGGCAAGTCCTGGGCCTAGTAATTCCTGAGCCGGGTAATTCCTGACCTGGATCATTCTCGACCCGGGTAATTCCTGACCCGGCAACCTGAACTCTGCGGAAGCGGCCGGCGGCGACGCCGGGCCGCTTCCGTCGCTGTAGCGCCTGGCGCGCCGGATCGGCAGGCGGCCCGCCTCAGCGCGCCAGCAGCCGGTCGGTACCGACCACCGCGCCATAGGCGTCGGAGAGCGCCGCCATGATGGCGGCGTGCACCTGGCCCGCCGGAACGCTCGTGCCGCCGAAGTCGAGCGCCATCGTCGCGCAGGCGTCGTACACCGTCGTCGTGCCGTAGCCGAGGTCGTTGGCGGCCCGCACGGTGGCGTCGATGCACATGTGGCTCATGGCACCGACCACCACCACGTCCTCGACGCCGTGGCCGTCGAGCAGGTCCTCGAGCTCGGTCGCGCGGAACGAGCTCGGGAAGTTCTTGGTGATCACCGGCTCGCCCGCCGCCGGCGCGACGACGGCGTTGATCTCCGCTCCGTGCGACCCCGGCGTGAACACCGCCTCGCCGGGCATCTCGTGGCGGATGTGGACGACGAGATCGCCGCGCGCCCGGGCGTCGGCGACGACGCGGGCGGCGTTGGCGGCGGCAGTCTCGATGCCCTCCAGCAGCAGCTTGCCGCCGGGGAAGTACTCGTTCTGCAGGTCGACGACGAGAAGCGCGCGGCGGGTCATGGCGAGGCCTTTCGGGAGGGGCACGGACGGCGGCGTTATGGCGTGTCGTCGGCCGACGGGCCAGAGGCCCACCTCGGGCCGCGTGATCACGGTGGCGGGATCGGCCGGGTGGCGGGCGCGGGGTGGGGCGCGCCGTACGGGCGAGGACGCCGCGCTCCGGCCCGATGCCGCCCGCCGCCGGCGCTGCGGCCACGCTTCGCCTTGCCACCGTCACTGCGAGCGGGCATGACCCGCCGGCGTGCCACGCCGGTCCGGCGGTGCGCTCCGTCTCATGCCCCAACGCCGCGAGTGCCCTGTTGTCGAAGCCCCCGATCCTCATCCTCAAGGACATCGCGCTGACCTTCGGCGGCACGCCGCTGCTCGCCGCGGCCGAGTTGTCCGCCTCGGCGGGGGACCGCATCTGCCTCGTCGGCCGCAACGGCTCGGGAAAGTCGACGCTTCTCAAGATCGCCGCCGGCCTGATCGAGATGGACGCCGGCAGCCGTTTCCTGCAGCCCGGTGCCACTCTGCGCTACCTGCCGCAGGAGCCGGACTTTTCCGGCTTCGACACCGTCGATGCGTACGTCGCGGCGGGTCTTGCGCCGGGTGACGACGCCCACCGCGCCCGCACCCTGCTCGACGATCTCGGCCTCGTCGGCGACGAGGACCCGAAGCGCCTCTCCGGCGGCGAGGCGCGCCGCGCCGCCATCGCCCGCACGCTCGCCCCCGACCCGGACATCCTGCTTATCGACGAGCCGACCAACCATCTCGACATCGCCGCCATCGAGTGGCTGGAGAAGACGCTCGGCCAGATGAAGGCGGCGATCATCACCATCAGCCACGACCGCCGCTTCCTCTCCAATCTGTCGCGCGCCACCGTCTGGCTCGACCGCGGCCGCACCCGGCGCATCGAGCGCGGCTTCTCCGCCTTTGAGGCCTGGCGCGACGAGGCCTATGCCGAGGAGGAGACGGCCAAGCACAAGATCGACCGCAAGCTCGCCGCCGAGGCCGACTGGCTGCGCTACGGCGTCACCGCCCGCCGCAAGCGCAACGTCCGCCGCCTCGGCGACCTCTATGCGCTGCGCGAATCCCGCAAGGCGATGCGCGGGCCGACCGGCAAGGTCGAGGCGACGGCGTCCGAGGCGTCGTCGTCCGGCGCCATGGTGGTGGAGGCCGAGGGGCTGTCGAAGTCCTACGAGGGCCGGCCGATCGTCCGGGATCTGTCGATCCGCATCCGCCGCGGCGACCGCCTCGGCCTCATCGGCCCGAACGGCGCCGGCAAGACGACGCTGATCAAGCTCCTGACCGGCCAGCTCGCCGCCGATGACGGCCGCATCAAGATCGGCACCAACCTCGAGATCGCCACCCTGGAGCAGGGCCGCGACAGCCTCGACCCTGACAAGAGCCTGCAGGAGACGCTGACCGGCGGGCGCAGCGACAGCGTCATGGTGAACGGCGCGCCGCGCCACGTCGTCTCCTACATGACCGACTTCCTGTTCGCGCCCGAGCAGGCGCGCACGCCCGTCTCGGCGCTGTCGGGCGGCGAGCGCGGCCGCCTGACGCTGGCGCGGGCCTTGGCGCGGCCCTCGAACCTGCTGGTGCTCGACGAGCCCACCAACGACCTCGACCTCGAGACGCTGGACGTGCTCGAGGACATCCTCGGCGGTTACGCGGGGACGGTGTTCCTCGTCAGCCACGACCGCGACTTCCTCGACCGCGTCGTCGGCTCGGTGATCGCGCCGGAGGGCGACGGCCGCTGGACCGAGTACGCCGGCGGCTATTCCGACATGCTCGCCCAGCGCGGCGGCGACCTGACGCGGCGCAAGGTCGGCAAGGCGGGGAAGGGCGGGCGCGACCCCGGCAGTGATGCCGGTGACGGCGCCTTAGTCGCCGCGGCATCGGGTGCCGACGCCGCCGCGTCCGCATCTTCCGGCGCTGCCGGAGGCGCCAAGCCGGCCAAGCGCCGCCTCACCTACAACGAGCAGCACGCCCTGAAGACGCTGCCCGCCACGATCGCCAAGCTCGACAAGGAGATCGCCCGGCACCGCAAGGTGCTGGAGGACGCCAACCTCTACGCCCGCGACCGCGCCGCCTTCGACAAGGTCACCGCCGCCCTCACAGCCGCCGAGACCGCGCTCGCCGAGGCGGAAGACCAGTGGCTGGCACTCGAGATGCTGAAGGAAGAGCTGGCGGGGTAGGGGGGCGGATGCCGTCCCCGCAGGCGGAACGCGTCCTCCCCCTGCCAGGGGGGAGGACAGCCGGCGAAGCCGGCAGGTGGGGGCCCGTCAATCACGGGCGCGACGTCAGCCGTCTCATTCTGGATTGGCGGGCCCCACCCTGAGCGCCTTCGGCGCTCTGTCCCTCCCCCTGGCAGGGGAGGGACGCGCCGCGTCCGCCGCTCGCCCCTCAAAACAGTCTGAAATTCCGGTAGTTGCTCACCCCACACCCGGCAATCCCGATGAAAACGATCTCGCGCCCCGTGCCGTCGATGGTGCCGACCGGCACCGGCGGCGAGCCGTCGGCGCAGTCGAAGACGATCTCCGCGGCGCCGCCGACGTCGGCCGACAGCGCCCGGAAGCCGAAGCTCGCCGGCACCTCGATCGTGTGCCCAGAGCCGACCTTCACCACCCCGCCCGGCGTCGGCTGCGAGATGACGAACACCATCGTCGGCCAGAACCACGTGTAGACGAGGAAGGCCGCCACCGCCGTCGCCAGCGTGATGAGGATCGCCCTGAGCGGCGGCCCCTCGGCCATCGGGTCGAAACGGTCTCTCGGGGCGAAGGGGTCCTGCAACGCAAACTCCAGCGGTTGATCTTCGGATGGCGGCGTCGGTGCGCTGCTCTGTGCCGACCTCCCTAAAGCAGCGAAAGGGCGTCCGGCATGCCCGTGCTCAGGGTGGAGAGAAGTGATAGGTAATTTTCAGCTCGCATCCAGAGATTTCGACAAACACGATATCGATTAAGATTGGGCTGAAGTACCCAGCGCCGTGAATTTCGGTGCCCAGAGGATTCAGGCAGCGAAACTTAATGCCAGTGTCTTGCTTTCTCGGCGACGAGATTGCGCGGAGTGATGTCCCAGGCGGGATGTCCACTGAGCTGCCATCTGCCAGATAGGCAACTCCACCCGCTGTATCGCGCGAGATGATGAGCACGACGATGGGCTGGGGGGAAATAAGAATAACCAAAGCCAAGAGCGCCATCGCGAGCGCGATCAGCACGCGGCGGAGCCAGATCGTGGATCGTTGCCTTTGCCGCGAACCAGCCTGCGGCTGCGGCTGGGCCGGTCCGGTGTCCTCCATCGTCACCCCACCAGCTCGAACCGGTCCACGTCCACCACCCCCCTGTCGGTGATCTTCAGGTGCGGGATCACCGGCAGCGGCAGGAAGGCGAGCGCCAGGAACGGTTCGGCCAGCGGGCAGCCCATGGCGCGCACCGCCGTGCGCAGCGCCTCCAGTCGTTCGCGCACCGTCTCGTAGTCCTCGAGCGACACGAGCCCCGCCATCGGCAGCGCCAGTTCGCCCACCACCTTCCCGTCCACCACCGCGACGAAGCCGCCGTGGAGGTCGATGATGCGGTTCACCGCCGCCGCCATGTCGGCGTCCGACGCGCCGACGATGCAGACATTGTGGCTGTCGTGGCCGACGGAGGAGGCGAGCGCGCCGCGCGTGAAGCCGAAGCCGCGCACGAAGCCGCGGCCGATGTTGTCGTTGACGCCGTGGCGGGCGAGCACCGCCACCTTCAGCACGTCCTCGTCCGGCGCCGGATGGCGCTCGCCGCCATGGAAGGGCAGGTCCATCGACAGGTGGTCGGTGATGATCGAACCCGGCCGCACGCCGATCACCGGCCCGCCGCCGCCGGACGCCGGCACGCGGAAGGCGTCCGCCGTGACGGGCCTCAGCTTCATCGACGTGAGCCCGACCGGCGCCGGCGGAGCCGCGCGGGCGGCGAAAAGCTCCGGCGTGACGATCCGCCCGGCCGAGATCACCCGCCGCACCGTGCATTCTTCGAGGTTCTCGACCAGCACGATGTCCGCCCGCCGCCCCGGCGCGATCAGGCCGCGGTCCTTGAGGCCGAACGCCTGGGCCGCCGACCAGGTGGCGGCGCGGTAGGCGTGCAGCATCGGCGCGCCGTTCTTGATCACCGTGCGGATGACGTGGTCGATGTGGCCCTCCTCGTGGATATCGAGGGGGTTGCGGTCGTCGGTGCAGAGGCTGCAGAGGCACGAGCTCTCCACCGTGATCGCAGGCGCAAGGCGGGCGGCGTCCTTCGAGGCGGTGCCGTCGCGGATGAGGAGTTGCATCCCCTTCGACAGCTTCTCGCGGGCTTCGTCGAGCCGCGTCGTCTCGTGGCAGGTGCGCACGCCGGTGGCGAGATAGGCGTTGAGGGCGCGGCCGGTGACGAGCGGCGCGTGGCCGTCGATGTGGCGATCCTGGAAGGCGGCGAGTTTTGCCAGGCAGCCGGGATCCTTGGCGAGCACCCCCGGCACGTTCATGAATTCGGCCAAGCCGATCACTTTCCTGTGATCACGATAGGGCACCAGGTCGTCCGCCTCGAGCCGCGCCCCGGAGGTCTCGAGCGCCGTCGAGGGCACGCACGAGGACAGCTGCACGCGCAAATCCATCACCGTGCGCTCGGCGCAGGCGAGCACGTATTCGATGCCCTCGCGACCGAGCACATTGGCGATCTCGTGCGGGTCGCAAATTGCCGTGGTGGTGCCGGCCGGCAGCACGCAGCGGTCGAACTCGAAGGGCGTCACCAGCGTCGACTCGACGTGCACGTGGGTGTCGATGAAGCCAGGAACGGCGAAGAGTCCGCGCCCGTCCACGACAGTGCGCCCCTCGTACGTTTCATAGGTGCCGACGATGCGGTCGCCGGTGATGGCGATGTCGGTTTCAGTGATCTCGCCAGTGACGACATTGAGCATCGCCACGTCCTTGACGACGAGGTCGGCGGGCGCGCGGCCGAGCGCCTGATCGATGCAGGCCTCGAGGAACGGGATGTCGGCACGGGTGGTCATGGGATCCTCCGGGCGGCGAGGGTGCCCCGCGGCGACGGCGGCGTCCAGCCGGCCCTGCGCGCACACCAGTGGGGCACAGTCGGGTTGCGTGGGGGCCTACCGCCGTCGCAAATGCGGCCCCGGACAATCCGTCGGCAGTGGGGACGATGCAGGACGTCGCAGAAGGCGAAGACGAGAGCCTGTTTCCGGGTGCGTGGTTCGAGGCCGTCTCCTCGGCGCTGCTGCTGTTGTCGCTCGACGCCCGCACCGTCGTCGCCTGCAACGGGGAGGGCGCGCGGCTGCTCGCCCGGCCTTCCGCCTGGGGACGGAACGCTGCCGCCGTGCCGCTCGACGACCTGCTGGGACCCGCCGCCGCGCTCGTCGTCGCCCGCCATGTCGCGGCGCCGACGGTTCCGGACGGCGCTTGGCTACCCCTGCTGCTGCCCGCCCCGGAGGGCGTGCGTCACATCGGCGTCGCCTGCCGCAGGCTCGGCGCCGGCTGGCTCGCCAGCCTCGAGCCGCGCGAGACGGTGGACGTCACCGGCATCCCGGACGGAACGTTCCGCCGCGTGCTCGACGCCGTGCCGATCGGCATCGACCTGTTCGACCGGGACTACGCCGCCGTCTTCTGCAACGAGTACCTGATCCGCACCCTCGGCTACTACGGCGTCAACACATTGGAGACGTTCGACGACTGGTTCGCCGTGGCCTATCCCGATCCGATCTACCGGGCCGAGGCGGAGGCGACGTGGCGGGGTGCCGTCGCCGCCATCCGCGCCGGCGCGCCGGTGGCCGACCAGGGCGAGTGGTGGGTGCGCTGCGAAGATGGCCAGACGCGCCGCCTGCGCTTCATCCTGCAGCCGTTCGGCCGCTTCAACCTGCAGATCACCCTCGACATGACCGAGCGCTACCGCGCCGACAGCGACCTCTTGCGCCTCGCCTTCTTCGACGAGCTGACCGGCGCCTCGACGCGGGTGCATTTTCGCCAGGAGACCGAGAAGCTGACGGCGCGGGCGCGGGCGGACGGCCTGCCGGTGACGCTGATGCTGGTCGACGTCGATCACTTCAAGGCGATCAACGACCGCTACGGCCACGGTGCCGGCGATACGGCGCTGCGCGAGGTGGTCGGCCGCTGCCGCGCCGTGGTCGGCGAGGGGGCCGTCGTCGGCCGCCTCGGCGGCGACGAGTTCGTGCTGGTGCTGTCGCCCGCCGACCCGCGCGGCGCTGCGAGCGTCGCCGAGGCGGTGCTGCGGGCGGTGGCGGGCGAGCCGGTCGCCGTCGGGCCGCTCGCGATGCTGGTGACGGCGAGCATCGGCGTCTTCGAGGGCGATCCCCGCCTCCTCACCCTCGACCGCATGATGGAACTCGCCGACCGCGCCCTCTACGCCGCCAAGCAGGACGGCCGCGCCCGCGTCCACTTCGCCTCGGCCTGAGGGCGGGGGCGGCAGGCTCGCAGGCTTCAGGCGGCGCTGATCGCGCCGGTCGATTGCGTCGTGCGCGGCGTCAGTCCGGCGGCCCCTTCAACTCGATGACGTTGCCCTCCGGGTCGCGGACATAGAGCGAGGGGCCCTCGCCCTCGGCACCGTAGCGCGGTCCGGTCTCGATCACCGCGACGCCGTGGCGGGCGAGGTGGGCGGTGAGCGCCGCTTCGTCGAACGGCCGCACGCCGACGCAGACATGCTCGACATTGTGGCCCTCCGCCCCGGGAGCCGGCCCGCCGCGACGACCGAGCACGCCGTCGACGGTGACGAGGTCGATCAGCGCGGTGCCGGCGCGGATCTGCACGAGCCCGAGCTCCGGCTGCTCGCGCTCCACCGGACACCCGAGCACGCCGCACCAGAAGCCGAGCATCCGCTCGACGTCGACGACGCGAAAGACGACATGGTCGAGCCCGGTGAGGGCGAAGGGGGCGACGGCGGTGGCCGGGGACGGGGCGTTCGACATGATGATCGGCGTCTCCACTGACGGTCCCCGCGCCCACCACCCTAGCGTGCCCCGCCCACCGGGGCGAGCCCGCCCGCCTCAGCCGGGAGAGGGCGAGATCGCCGCCCGCAGGCGCATCACGTCCGGCCCATCCGGTGGCAGTGAGCGCAGAGCGCGATGCAGCAGCTTGCCGAGATGCGGCTTCAGGCAAGCTGCGGCTGGCCCAGCGTCGGCCCGGGCCAGGCGAAGGTACAGCGCGAGCGCATGGACGAGATCGTTCTCGGGCAGGTAGCCGAGGCGGCTCCAGTTCCAGCCCTGCATCATCCCGTCCTGGTACTGATCGAACTGGAAGCGCGCATTGGCGGCGAAGACACCGAAGCCGAGAAACACCACCGTCAGGTCCGACAGGTAGCCGCGCTCCTCGTCGTCGCACGGCGGCTGCGTCGCGGCCGACGCGAGCAGGCAGTTGCCGAGTTCGTGCGCGAAGATCGCGATCATGGTCTCGGGACGCTCGACCAGGGCGGCGGCATAGGTGATCTCCACCCCGGTCTCCGTCATCTGAGTTTCCCCCAGCGTGTGCGGCTGCGGCGCGACAGCCAGCAGCGAGCGCTCGACGGGCCGGGCATGCGGGTTGTCGTCCGCGACGACCGAGATCGCCCAGTCCTCCATCCCGCAGTATTCCTTGACCTGGGCGAAGATGCGCAGCACCAGGGCGTGCCCCGTTTCGCCGTCGCTAAGGAAAAAGCCCGGCTGCGGCAGCACGAGCCGCGCGCGCGGCTGGCCGGCGGCCTCGCCGAACTCGCCCTCCAGCCAGGCCATGTTGTCGAGGAGCCAGCGGGCTGTGTCCGCATCGACGATGCTTCTGGGCGCGAACGGCCACATGCGGCAGGCTCCGGCGCGGGCCGCAGTCGGTGCAACCCATGCGCCACAGGATGCAACTGACCGCGCGGCGACGCAATCGAGCGGCGCACTGTCTGCGCCCGCGCGCCGCACCAGAGGCTCGCGGGCTTGCCGTGCCTCCGCAGCCCCGGACACGGCCCCCGCCTCACCGCGGCGCGAGCCGGCCCGCATGTCAGGCCGGCCGCACCCCGAGGAGCCGCTCGTAGGCGTCGAGGGCCACCGCGTGGTCGGTGTCGGCGCGCAGGCCGACGTGCCCGTCGGGGCGGACGACGATCAGCGTCAGCCCGTCGACGCCGAGGGCCGCCGCCGCTGCCGGATCGAGGCGTGCCGGTCCGTCGCCGCCGCCGGCGCTCAGGGCGAAGCTCGCCTCGATCACGGCATTGGCCGGGCGGGCGCCGACGGCGCCATGGACCGCGGCGAGCTCGCCCTCCGGCAGCGATGCGCCGCCGATGAGGATCGCCGTGTGACCGGGCCGGCTGGCGAGCTCGTGCAACCGGCCGTCTCCGCCGCCCGGGTGGCGGATGGCGATCGAATCCGGCAGGCGCTGCCCGGGAGAGAGCGCATCGTGCCGGTCGCCCATGACGATCGGCGAGCCGCCATAGTCGATGTCGAGCTCCGCCTCGGCGATCGCCTCGTGATGGCGGGAGGCGGGGTCGGCGAAGACGGCCCGGATCGCCGCGTTGCGGGCCCGCCGCTCGCGCGGGTCCTTCAGCAACTGCATGCTCTCGGCCTGGTCGCCCTCGGCCGTCACCATCTCGGCCACCGGCCGCCGCTCCGCCTCGTAGCTGTCGAGCAGCGCCTCTGGACAGGTGCCCCGGCAGACGAGCGCCAGTTTCCAGGCGAGGTTGAAGGCGTCCTGCAGGCCGCTGTTCATGCCGTGGCCCTGGGCGGGGCTGCAGGTGTGGGCGGCGTCGCCGGCCAGGAGCAGGCGGCCGGCGCGAAAGGATCGCGCCACGGTGGTCAGGCAGTGGAAGCGCGTCGGGTTGGCGACGCCGTCGAAGCGCACGTCCGGCAGGTAGCGCGACAGCGTCCGCGTGGCGTCGGCGACGAGATCGGAGTCCTCCGAGCTCGGCCGCAGGTAGATCCGCCAGATCCTCCCCGGCAGCGCCGTGAGGATGACCGGGATCTCGTCGAGGTAGGCGTAGTTCGCCTCGAACGGCTCCCGCCAGTCCTCGATCGCCGCGTCGAACACCGCCCACGGTTCGGCGATGTCGTGGCCGTCGCGCTCGATGCCGGCGAGCCTGCGCACCGTGCTGCGGACGCCGTCGCAGCCGACAACCCAGTCTGCGAAGACCTCGCGGGACCCGCCGGGGCTTTCGAGCGTCGCCACCACCCCGTCCGCCCGCGGCTCGAGGCCCACGAGCCGGGTCGAGCGGGTGATCGTGCCGCCCTGCCGGCTCAGGTAGTCGGCCAGGATGGCCTCCGTCACCTCCTCGGAGATGCCGATGTTGAAGGGATAGCGGCTGCCGCACAGGGACAGGTCGATGTCGCCGAGGACGGCACCGTTCGAGTGCAGCCGCGCCCGACGCTGCTTGACGCCGGCGGCGAGCAGCGGCTCGGCGATGCCGAGGCTGTCGAACACCTCCAGCGAGCGGGGATGCACCACCGTCGCCCGATCCCAGTCGAGGGGTCGGTCGTGTTCGTCGACCAGCAGGCAGTCGACCCCGCGGCGATGCAGCTCCGCCGCCAGCAGGAGCCCCGTCGGCCCCGCTCCCACCACGAGCACGGTCACGCCGTCCATCATGCAGATCCCCCGAAATGCACCGCCATCATGCGTCGTCGCGGCGCGGCCGGGAAGGAGCCGCCGGGGATCAAGTTATGTGATGGCGCGCTCGCGCCGGCCCGCGGGGCGGACGTCGCGTGGGACCGGCGCCGCTCAGGTGGCGATGCGTCCGCGCGCCTGTCAGGTCACTGTGGCACGCGGCCGGGCCGCCGGCGCCTTTGCATCGACGCCGGCCCCCGCGCCCGCCACCCGCAGCACCGCCGCGGTGATCGTCGCGGCCCGGTCCTCGAGCTTGCCGTCGAGGCGGCCGTAGAGGTGGAAGACGGCGGGCTGCACGACAGTGCCGAGCGCCAGCGCGGTGGCGAGCGTCGGGTCCTGGGACGGGATCTCGCCCGCCGCCATCGCCTCGACGAACAGCCGCTCCAGCGCGGAGACGACGTTCGCGGCGTCGTCGTGGCGTTCGACGAAGCGCAGGTGGTCGTGCTGGTTGAGGAGCAGGAAGCCGAACAGCGTCGGTTCCTCGTCGAACAGCCGGCAGAAGTGGCCGACGAGGGCGGCGACGCGGCCGGGGAAGCCCGGTATCGCGGCGCAGAGCGCGCCGATGTCGGCGGCGAGCCGGGCGTAGCCGTCGAGGAACAGGCTGCGGGCGAGCGCCTCCTTCGAGGCGAAGTGGCGGTAGAGAGCCCCCTCGGCGATGCCGGCGGCGCGCGCGATGTCGCGCACCGAGGTGCCGTCGAAGCCCTTCTCGGCGAAGAGCTGCAGGGCGGCGGTCGAGATGCGCTCGCGCGTCGGCCGCCCGTCGCGGCCGCGTTTCGGCGGCAGGTAGTAGTTCGGGGTCATTCGGCGGCCCCCGCCGCCGCCCTCGTCGCCGCCTGGGCCGCCCGCTCGGCGGCGAGCCGGGCGATGCCGACATAGTCGGTCTTGCCGGAGCCGAGCAGCGGCAGGTGCTCGACGACGATCACCTCCGACGGGAACATCAGCTCGGCGGCGTGGGCGGCGCGCCCCGCCTCCATCACGGCGGCGCGGGTGAGGTCCGGCTGGGTGGTCACCAGCACGATGCGCTCGCCCTTGCGGGCATCCGGCAGCGCCACGGTGGCGTGCTGGTGGTCGGGGAACGCCGCCTGCACGAAGCTTTCCACCGCCGACAGCGACACCATCTCGCCGGCCACCTTGGCGAAGCGCTTCAGGCGGCCCTTGATGGCGACGAAGCCCTCCGGGTCGATCGCCACGATGTCGCCGGTGTCGTGCCAGCCCTCCGGCGGCGCCTCCAGTACGCCGGGCGCCTCGACCCGCAGGTAGCCGAGCATGACGTTCGGCCCGCGCAGCATCAGCCGGCCGCCGACCTCGACGCCGTCGACGGCGTCGAGACGGTGCTCGAGCGCCGGCAGCAGCCGGCCGACGGTGCCGGCCTTGTTGAACATCGGCGTGTTCACCGCCACCACCGGCGAGGCCTCGGTGATGCCGTAGCCCTCGAGGATGCGCAGGCCGAAGCGCTCCGACCACACCTTGCGCGTCTCCGGCTTCACCGGCTCGGCACCGGCGACGACGAAGCGCAGCGAGCGGAAGTCGTAGGCGTTGGCCGAGCGGGCGTAGCCGGTGAGGAAGGTGTCGGTGCCGAACAGCGCCGTGGCGTTGGTGGCGTAGACGAGCTCCGGGATGATCCGGTAGTGCAGCGGCGACGGGTAGAGATAGGTCTTCACGCCCGAGACGAGCGGCAGCATCAGCCCGCCGGTCAGCCCGAACGAGTGGAACACCGGCAGCACGTTGAAGATGATGTCGGCCGGGCCGAAGTCGATGCGGGCGGCGACCTGCGCGCAGTTGGCGAGAATGTTGCGGTGGGACAGCACGACGCCCTTCGGCGTGCCCTCCGAGCCGGAGGTGAACAGCACCACCGCCGGCGCGTCGGGGTCGCCGCGCGGGATCCTCCGGGCGCCGAGGAAGCCGCGCAGCTTCTCCATCGTGCCGATGCCGGCGCGCAGGTCCTCCAGCATGACGACGCGCACCGCCGCCGACAGCGCCGCGATCTCCTTCTCGAGCCGCGCCTTCTCGACGAACGCCCGCGACGAGTAGACGGTGCGCACCTCGGCCGCCTTGCAGGCGGCGACGAGGTTCGCCGGCCCGGCGGTGAAGTTCAGCATCGCCGGCACGCGGCCGATGCGCTGCAGGGCGAGCAGCACGACGGCGACGCCGGCCGAGTTCGGCAGGAGCACGCCGACCTTCTCGCCCGCCACCGTCTCGCCGGCGAGCTTCTGGGCGAGCACGGACGTGCCGAGCAGCAGCTTCGAGTAGGAGAGCTCCGCCCCCATCGGGTCCTGCACGGCGATGCGGCTGGTGCCGTACTTGGCGGCGGCGGCGGCGACCGCCTCCGGCAGGGTGCGGTCGATCACCGTCGTGCGGAAGATCGCATCGGCCATCTCGTCGGTCAGCGCCGCGCCCGCGGCCTGCCGGCGGCGGCGGCCGATCAGCGTCTGGTCGACGTCGAGGTGGCGCGACGGCAGGATCGTCACCGTCACCTTCGGGAACCACGCCTTGTTCGCCTGCTTGGGGCTGAGGTGGGAGAACGGCGTGCGCTCAAGCCCGTCGATGCGCACCGGCACCACCGGCGCCTGCGCCTTGTCGGCGATCAGCGCGGCACCGTCGTAGATCTTCATCAGCGAGCCGGTGACGGTGATGCGGCCTTCCGGGAAGATCACCAGGCTCTCGCCGGCCTTCACCTGGTTGATCAGGGCGCGCGTCGCCATCGGCTTGGTCGGGTCGAGGGCGTAGGTGCGGGCGAGCTTCAGGAACGGCTTCACCCACCAGCGCGTCGCGATCGTCTTGTCGATGGCGAACACCGGGTCGGTGTCGAGCAGCGCCATGACGAGCGGCGCGTCGAGGAAGCTCACGTGGTTGACGGCGACGACGGCGTTCGGGCCGGCGTTGCGCAGGTGCTCCTCGCCATGCACCTCGAGGCGGAAGGCGAAGCGGAAGATCAGCAGCACGATGTCGCGCAGGAAGCTGCCGGGCAGGATCTTCGCGATCACGAAGGCGGAGGCGAGCGAGGCCGCTGCGGTCAGCGCGAACAGCGTCGCGGCGCCGAGGCCGGCCGCCTGCAGGGCGACGATGACCACCGTCGCCGCCACCATGAAGGCGGCGTTCAGCACGTTGTTGCCGGCGATGACGCGGGCGCGCTCGTCCTCGCCGGCCGTCGCCTGCATCCAGGCGAACACCGGCACGATCAGGAGGCCGCCGGCGGTGGCGAAGCCGACGAGGTCGAAGGCGGCGCGCAGGCCGTGCGGCGCCTGCATGAAGGTGTCCCAGGTGACGCTGTTTACCGGCGGAGCGTCGCCCATCAGCATCAGGCCGAGATCGAGCCCGAAGACGCCCATCAGCACCGCGCCGATCGGCGCCAGCGACAGGATGATGCGGCCGCGCGAGACGCGGGCGGCGAGCAGCGAGCCGAAGGCGATGCCGACGACGAAGCAGGCGAGGAACAGCGTCGTGACGCTCTCGTCGCCGCCGACGTTCTCCTTCACCAGCGTCGGCAGCAGCGACAGCACGATGATGCCGACGGCCCAGAACCAGCTGACCACCAGCGCGCCGCGGAAGAGCTGCGGCTGCGCGTAGAGCTGCTTCAGGACCCGCAAGGTGCTGCGGGCGATGTTGGGGTCGATCTTGAGGGTCGGGGCGCGGCTGCCGGTGCGCGGAATGAAGGCGGCCGAGATCCAGCTGATGACGCCGAAGCCGATCGTCACCACGGCGATGAACTCGTGGTCGAGGTGGTGGATGGCGAGGCCGCCGCCGACGGTGCCGCCGAGGATGGCGAGGAAGGTGGCGGTCTCGACCAGCGCGTTGCCGGCGACGAGTTCGTCGCGGGCGAGGTGGTCGGGCAGGATGCCGTACTTGATCGGCCCGAACAGCGCGCCGAGCACGCCCATGCCGGTGAGCGCGGAGAGCAGGATGGTGACGTCGTGCAGGAGGAAGCCGACGCCGGCGATCGCCACCACGAAGATCTCGGCGAACTTCAGCCGCCGCGCCACCACCGCCTTGTCGAAGCGGTCGGCCATCTCGCCGCCGAGGCTCGACAGCAGGAAGAACGGCAGCATGAACAGGCCACCGGCAAGCGTCACCAGCAGCGGGCCGTTCTCCAGCGCCAGCGTGTAGAGGATCAAAAGGGCGAGGGCGTTCTTGACGAAATTGTCGTTGAACGCACTGAAGAACTGGCACCAGAACAGCGGCACGAACCGCCGCGTCGTCATCAGCCGGCCGAACATCCGTCTCTCCTCCCGACGCCGCACACGAGTGTCGGCGTGAACGTTCACTCACATAATGGAGGGAGGGGATGGCTGTCAATTGGGCGGCGGCGCGGGCAGGGGACGTCCGGGCCGCAAGCGGACGGGGAGGCCGGTCGGTCCGGTCAACCCCGGCAAAGTTTCCAGATCTTGCTCCGGAGCTTCGGCCGCGGCCCGAATATTGCGAGGCGAAAGAACTCCCGTGTCGTCGCGATGGGCGGTCCGTCTTATCCGTTTCATGGTGAAGAGAAACGATGGGTTCGCCGGGGGGCGTCTGACGGTGGCGATCGAACGCCGGGGGCAAGCGGATCATGGCACTCGTCGACACGATGGTGGCGGTGCCGACGGTCGCGGAGCGGATGGACGCTGCCGTCGTCTCAAGCATGCGCGACGGTGTCATCACCGTCGACCGGACCGGGACGATCCGCACGATCAATTCCCAGGCCGAAACCACCCTCGGTCTCGTCGCGTCGGAGTGCCTCGGGCAGAAGTTCGGCGTGGTCATCCTCGAACGTGGCAACCTCGACCGCTTGCTCGACGTCGTCATCGCGGCAATCGGCGACCCGCTCACCATCCACACCGAAGAGTTCGCGATCCGCGATGCGGCGGGTACGCGGCATCTCCTCCTGAAGACGAGCGCCCTCATCGATCCCGACACGCGCGCCATCACCGGCGTCATCGCGTTGATCAGCGACGTGACCGATCAGGTGCGGGCGCTGCGGGATCGCATCGAGTTCGGTTACCTCAGCATCTGCACGATGATCTTCATGTCGCTCGGCAGCCTGGCGGGCGTCGCATCGTTCTCGCTGGTGCTGCCGGAAATCCGCACGTCGATGGCGAACTGGATGTTCGTCGTTCTGATGACGGCCACGACCCTCCTGTTGCTGCGCATTTTCCGGGTTCCGCTCGCCGCGGTCGGGCTGACGCGCCGCAACCTCAGGAAATCGATGATCGAGGGCGTCGTCTTCGCAGCGGCGCTCTTCCTCGCCGTCGTCGCCATTGCGATTGCCCTCAAGTTCCGCGCGGGCGCGCCGATGGGGAACCTCTTCGTCGATGCCTCCGTCTTCGGCCCCGTTCTGCTGCTCTACATTCCCCACGTGTTCCTGCAGGAACTCGTCTGCCGGGGCTTCCTGCAGGGGTCCTTCAAGCGGCTGATGGCGGACAGGAGCGGGTGGGCGGCGATCTTCGCCGCGTCTGTCGCCTTCGGCGTGCTGCACAGCCACTACGGCCCGGCTGCGATCATCATCACCTTCCTGTCCGGGCTGGTCTTCGGCACCATCTACAATCGCCATGGCAACCTCGCCGGCGTCACGATCAGCCACATCGTTGCAGGGACCGCCGCCCTCGCCACCGGGCTGCTGCATCATTGATCGCCAGCGCGGGTCCACCGGGGACGAGGCCGTCCCCGCGGCGGCGGATCAGGGGAGGCGTTCCCCAAAGTAACCGGCGTCCCGGATGTCCGTCAGGAGATCCGGGCCTGTCGGGCTCCAGCCGAGATCGCCGCGCGTCCGCTCGCTCGACGTCGGCTGGTCGATGGACGCGAAGTGGAAGAACCAGCCGAAGTGCGCGCGCGCTTCCTCCACCGACAGCGACGCGCAGGGAAGGCCGAGGCCCGCCGCGATCGCCTCGGCGATCTGCCGGAACGGCACGCCCTCGTCGGCCACGGCGTGATAGGTGTCGCTGCCCTGGCCAATCTCGATGGCGAGCCGGAAGGCGCCGGCGGCGTCCTGCACGGTCACCGCCGGCCAGGCGTTGCCGCCGTCCCCGATGTAGGCCGACCGGCCCTGCCGCCGCGCGATGTCGATGAGCATCGGCACGAAGCCGTGGTCGCCCGGCCCGTGGACCGACGGCGGCAGGCGCATGATTTTCGTCGGGATGCCGCGATCGGACAGCGCCCCCGCCGCCGCCTCGGACGCCCGCGGATAGGCGTCGTTCGGCGGGAACGCCGGGTCCGCCTCGACGGCGACGGCACCGCTCGTATTCAGGAAGGCCACGCCCGCCGTGACGATGAGGGGCTTCTCTGTCCCTTCGATTGCGGCGCCGAGCGTCTCGATGGCGGCGCGGTCGATCCCGCAGCATTCGGCAAACCGCGAGAAATCATGCACGAAGCCCGCGTGGATGATCGCGTCGGACGTCTCTGCGCCGATCGCGAGCGTTGCCGGCGCCTCGAGGTCGCCGCGCAGGACGGACGCGCCCGCCCTCGCGAGCTTCTCTGCGCTCTCGTCGGACCGGGCGAGACCCAGCACCTGGTGGCCGTGCGCCTTGAGTTCCGCGACGACGGCGGTGCCGACAAAGCCGGTGGCACCCGTGACGAACACCTTCATGACCCATCTCCTTCTTGCTCGGAAGGACGATATCGGTCACGCTCTATCCGGTTAAAGTCGTGAGTTTATCCGGGTATAATGACTGACAGGCTGACCCTCGTCGACACCCCGAACCGCCTCGGTGCCTTCCTGCGCGACCGGCGGCAGCGCCTCGACGCCGCCGCGCTCGGCTTCGGCGGCCGCCGCCGCACGCCGGGCCTTCGCCGCGAGGAGGTGGCGCAGCGCGCCCACATCAGCCCGACCTGGTACACCTGGCTCGAACAGGGCCGCGGCGGCGCGCCGTCGCCGCGCGTGCTCGACAGCCTCGCCGAGGCGCTGATGATGACCGAGGCCGAGCGGGAGCATCTGTTCCTGGTCGGCATCGGCCGGCCGCCGAAGGCGCACACGCCGGCGCGCGAGGCGATTTCTGGGCGGCTGCAGCGTCTCCTCGACGCCATGCCGATGATGCCGGCGACCGTCGCGACGTCCGCCTGGGACATCGTCGCCTGGAACCGCGCGGCGACGCTCGCGCTGACCGACTACGCGGCGCTGCCGCCCGGCGAGAGGAACATCCTCCGGCGAATTTTTCTCGACCCGGCGACACGCGCGGCGCAGATGGACTGGGAAAGCATCGCCCGTTTCGTGGTCGCGACCTTCCGGGCGGAAACCGCGCGCGCCGGCGAGACCGAGCGGTCGGCCGCCCTCCTCGCCGAACTCACCGCCGAAAGCGCCGAGTTCGCCCGCCTGTGGACCGACAACGACGTGCGGACGACCGGGGAGGGGGCGAAGACGATCCGGCATGCGACCGTGGGGGAGATCACCTTCGAGTTCTCCTCCTTCGCCATCGACGGCCGCCCGGACCTCAAGCTGATGGTGTACAACCCGGCCGGGGAGGCCGACGCGGAGAAGATGCGGCGACTGTGCGGCTGAAGGCGCTCGCCGGTTGCGGCAGCCCCGATGGCCTGCGCCGGCTTCCACGAAACAGATCGACCCGGCGTGGTCGCCACGTCGGCGCTCACGGAGGACTTGATTGAGCAAACACCTGCGACTGATCGAAGAACTCGAGACGACCGGCACCGGCACGATGAAGTGCCACGGCAGCTCGATGCTGCCGATCCTGGAGAATCCGTCGACCTGCACCTATGCGCGGCAGGAGAGCTACGCCGTCGGCGACATCGTCGTCTGCAAGGTGAACGGCCGTTTCATCGACGCGCACAAGGTCGTCAAGGTCGGGGCGGACGGCCGCTATCTCATCGCCAACAATCGCGGACACGAGAACGGCTGGACGCGCACCGTCTACGGCCGGGTCGTCGAGGCGACGGGCGCGTCCGGCGTCCGGCGGTTCGATTAGGCACGCCCGTCCGCCGGGCCTTCCGCAGGCACGCGCCGGTCGCGGAAACGCCGACCCGGGCTGCCTGCGCAGCCCGGATCGGCGCCTGGAGGTGCGAGGTCTGAGCGGATGTTTCGGCCTCCGACGGACTCAGAGGAGGTCTGAGCGGAGGTTTCGGCCTCCGACGGACTCAGAGCTGGAAGTCGCCCGCCCTGAGGTCGGCGTCGTTGCCGATCTCGATGGCGAAGTCGGCCCGGCCGTCGCCGTCGACATCCCCCGACACGACGCCTTTCGAGTAGCGAAGCTCGCCGGCCTCGGAGGAGAACTTCGCCGCCCCGACGAACACGAAGGCCTGGTTGCCGAACTCGTCCGCGTCGGCGTCCATGCCGCGCAGGTCGATGCGGTCGGTGCCGGCCTCGACGTCGCGGATCAGATCGCGGCCGCTGCTCGAGTTGGCCTCCTTCACCGCTCCGAACACGAACACGTCCGCCCCGCCGCCGCCCGTCACGACGTCGGCCCCACGGCCGCCGCGCAACTCGTCGGCGCCGCCGCCACCGGTCACCTGGTCGTTGCCCTGACCGGCATCGAACACATCCTGCCCGCCGCCGCCGCGCAACACGTCGTCGCCCTTGCCCGTCGTCAGAGTGTCGTCGCCGCTTCCCGTGGTGATGTTGAAGCTCTCGCTGCCCTCGAAATCGATGGAGTTGCCGAGCAGGTCGGCGATGAGTCCGACATAACCCGTGCTGCCGTTGCCGCCGGTGATGCCGCCGGTCACGTCCGTCGTCATCGCGCCATAGTCGATGACCAGCCGGTCGTCGCCTCCGCCAGCATCGACGTCGTCGGCGCCGCCGAACAGGAAGATGTAGTCGTCACCCAGCCCGGAGACGATCGTGTCGGCGCCGAGACCGGCGGAGATCTCGTCGGCGCCGCCGCCGGTCGTGACGGTGTTCGTGCCGTCGCCCGCATCGACGGTGTTGCCGCCGTCGAGCGCGGTAATCGTATCGGCACCGGAGCCGCCGATGATGGTGTTGGCGCCCTGGCCGGCCGAGACGGTGGACGCGCCGTCGCCGGTCTTGATGATGTCGTCGCCCGCGCCCGTGGTGATCGTGTCGGCGCCTGAGCCGGTCATGATCTTGAAGCTCTCGAAGGTGCCGTCGGTGATCGTCACCGAGCGCCCGGCGCCGCCGGCCTCCGTGAAGTTGGATGTGCTGTTGCCGGTGACGGCGCCGCTGGCGCCGCGGTAATCGACGATCAGGCGGTCCTCGCCGAGGCCGCCGTCGACGGCGTCGACGCCGTCGGTGACGGTGATGCGGTTGTCGCCGTCGTTGCCGACGATGCCGTTGCCGTCGCTGGCGTCCACCAGGTCGATCGGCGCAGTGCCGTCGAGCGTCACGGTGGCGATGCCGAGGGCGAGGTTGAGGACGATGCCGGTCGAGCCGGCGCCGCCGGTGATCGTCATGCCGCTGAACGACACGGTCGCGGTCTCGTTGCTGTAGCCCGCCTCGAGCGCGATCGTGTCGCCGGGGCCGGACGCCTGCATCGCTGCGGCGATCGAGGGGAAATCGGAATTCGGGCCGACTGTGCGAATGGCCATGGTCATCTCCAGTATTATTTTGATTGTTATGCTCGGAGGTCAGATGACCGGCGAAGTTGCATATGCGGGATTTCCGCGGAGTTCGATATTCTGCGGATCTGTGCCGCGCTTCATAACATGTGGGAGCGCGTTTTGGTTCAGAAATAGTAAAATAAATCGTTAAATTGACCTGTCAGATAGCTCGTACATCAAGGCTGCCGCGCAGTTTTATTTTCAAGAATCTGCATAAATACGGTTCATGACGGGATGATCCGACGGCGCGGCCGGTCCGTACGCGCACGCCGGTGGCGCGCGCAGCCGGCGACGCTCGACGATGCGCCTGGACGCCAGCCAGTGGGCTGGAGAGGGGGGCAGGCGATGGGCCGCGGTTCGGCCGGCCATCGCGGGCCGTTGGTGTCAGCGGTGCTGCTTGCCCACCTTCGCCGGGCCGATGGTGTCGGCGACGACGGCGCCGCGGGTGCCGATCGGCTTCTCGGGCCCGGTGGTGGTGTCACGGGCCGTCTGGCGCTCGGCCTCGGCGTTGATCTCGCCGCCGAGCAGCACGACGAATACCGACAGCCACAGCCAGATCATGAAGGCGATGACGGTGGCGAGCGAGCCGTAGGTCTCGTTGAAGTTGGTGAGTGCCGAGAGGTACCAGGAGAAGGCCGCCGACGTCGCAACCCACCCGAGTGCCGCCACCACGCTGCCGATGCTGATCCAGCGCCAGCGCGCTTCCTCCCGGCTCGGACCGTACCGGTAGAGCAGGTTGAGTGCGGCGAGCAGGATGACCAGCAGCACCGGCCAGCGGATCAACTGCAAGGTCCGCTCCGCGGTGGTGGCGACCCCGAAGGTGCCGAGCACCAGCGGCAGGACGACGAGGGAGCCGACCGCCAGCGCCGTCAGCACGATGGCGCCCAGCGTGAACATCAGCGTCTGCAGGTTGAAGGCGATGATGGAGCGCTTCTCGCGCTCGCCATAGACGACGCCGAGCGCCTCGAACATCGACTTCATCGCGGCGTTGGCGCTCCACAGCGCCACCAGCAGGCTGACGAGGAAGGTTAGACCGAGCGTAGACCCGCTCTTGGCCGCGACTCGCTCCGCCTGCTCGCCGATGATCTCGACGCCGGCGGGCGGCAGGAAGAAGGACAGGGTCGCGAGGTGCTGCGCGATCGTCGCGGTGTTGGCGAACAGGCCATAGAGCGACACGAGCGCGGCAATCGCCGGAAAGGTCGCGAGCAGCGTGAAGAACGCGACGCCGGCGGCGACCGACATCAGCCGGTCCGCGATCACCGCCTCGACCGTGCGCCAGACGACGTCTGCCCAGCCGCGGAACGGAATGTGATGCGGGGTGACGGCTTCGCGGCCGCGCGAGGGCTCGTCCGCCGCCGACGATGGCGCGGAATCCTTGCCGTCGACGACCGGTGGCGCCTGCACCGGGGCCGCCGCGCCTGTCTTCGGCCCGCCTTCAGGCATGTCGGTTTCCCGCCGCATCGTTCCCCGCACCGCCGGCCAGAGTCGCGGAACAACGAGCCGCGCGTGGAAACGTTCCGGATGATGCGTCCGGTGGCTCCCGCGCTGGCAGTGCGTTGACGCGGCGCGGCATCAGGATAGTTTGCTCCCGGGGTGATCTACGGGGGATTTCCACTCAATGACCGATACTACCGAAGCCGCCACCGGGCTCCTGTCCGGCGTGACGGTCATCGACCTGTCGCGCGTGCTCGCGGGACCGTTCTGCACCATGACGCTCGCCAATCTCGGCGCCCGCGTCATCAAGGTCGAGATCCCGGGAACGGGTGACGACAGCCGCGCCTTCGGACCGTTCGCCAACGGCAAGTCGCTCTATTTCTCCTCGATCAACTGCAACAAGGAGAGCATCGCGCTCAACCTGAAGGCCCCGGAAGACCGGGCGATCTTCGAGCAGTTGCTCGCCAAGGCCGACGTCGTCGTCGAGAACTACCGGCCGGGGACGATGGAGAAGCTCGGCTACGGCTGGGAGACGCTACACGCCCGCTTCCCGCACCTGATCTACGGCGCCGCCTCCGGCTTCGGCGACAGCGGCCCGATCTCCAAGCGCGCCGCCTACGACATGGTCGTCCAGGGCATGGGCGGCATCATGAGCATGACCGGCTATCCCGGCCAGCCGGCCGCCCGCGTCGGCATCTCGATCGGCGACATCACCGCCGGCCTCTATCTCACGATCGGCCTCAACGCCGCGCTCTATCGCCGCTCGGTCACCGGCGTCGGCGACAAGATCGACATCGCCATGCTCGACTGCCAGGTGGCGATCCTGGAAGATTCGGTCACCGTCTACGCCCGCACCGGCGAGATTCCCGGCCCGCTCGGCACGCGCCATCCCTCGATCGCGCCTTTCCAGGCCTTCGAGGCGCAGGACGGCCACGTCATCATCGCCGCCGGTAACGATCATTTGTTCGGCCTGATGTCGCAGGCGCTGGCCCGGCCCGACCTCGCCACCGACGCCCGCTTCGCCTCCAACGAGAAGCGCCACGAGAACGTCGACGCCCTGCAGGCGGAGATGGAGAAGACGCTGAAGACCGGCCCGGTGAAGACCTGGCTCGAGGCGCTGAACGGCAAGGGCGTGCCGTGCGCGCCGATCAACGACGTGCCGCACATGATGGCCGAGCCGCAGGTGGCGGCGCGCAACATGATCGTCACCGTGCAGGACCCGGTGGCCGGCGAGATCAAGGTCGCCGGCAACCCGATCAAGGTGGTGGGCAAGCCGGACGCCCTGACGTTCCGCCCGCCGCCCGAGCTCGACGGCGACCGGGCCGAGATCCTCGCCGCCTTCACGGGGGTGAAGTCATGAGCGACGCCCCCGCCACGCCCGCCAAGCCGGCCGTCACCCCTGCCGCCACGGCGCCCGCGGCTGCCGCCGCGCCCGCCCCGCCGATCGTCACCTCCGAGGTGCGCGGCGGCGTCGGCATCGTCACGCTCAACCACGTCGCCCACCGCAATGCGCTGAGCGCCGCGCTGGTCAACGGCGTCATCGACGCGATCACCGAGTTCCAGAAGCAGAAGCTGATGGCGGTGGTGCTGCGCGCCGCCCCGGGCATGAGCGTGTGGTCGGCCGGCCACGACATCAAGGAACTGCCGCGCGGCGATGCCGACCCGCTCGGCTATGCCGACCCGCTGGAGCGGGCTCTGCGCGCCATCCGCTACTATCCCGGCGCCGTCATCGCCATGGTGCACGGCACGGTGTGGGGCGGCGCCTTCGATCTCGTCGCCTCCTGCGACATGATCATCGCCGACGAGACCTCGGGCTTCGCCATCACGCCGGTGAACCTCGGCCTGCCCTACAACACCACCGGCCTGCTGCACTTCGTCGACCGGCTGCCGATGAACCTCGTCCGCGAGATGTTCTTCACCGCCACGCCGGTGAAGGCGGAGGACGCAGCCCGCTGGGGCATCGTCAACCACCTGGTGCCGTCTGCCGACCTCGAGACGTTCACGCTGGCGCTCGCCGACGGCATCACCAGAAAGGCGCCGCTGGCGCTCGCCGTCATCAAGGAACAGCTGCGCATCATCTCCGACGACCGCCCGATCGCCGCCCAGACCTTCGAGCGCATCCAGGACATGCGCCGGGTCGTCTACGAGAGCAAAGACTACGAGGAAGGCATCAACGCCTTCTTCGAGAAGCGCAAGCCGGTGTTCAAGGGGGAGTAGGGGCGCCCCGCGGCGGCCGGCGGCTACGCCGGCCATCCCGCCATCGCCGTCTCCGCGATGGCCAGAAGCTCCGCCTCGCCCGCGCCGTCGCGGGCGTGCACGGACATGCCCTGCAGCACGGCCGTGTAGAAGGCCGCGAGCCGCTGCGGGTCGGCCGACGGCGGCACGTCACCCTCCCGTTGCCCGCGGGCGATGCGGGCGGCGAACGCGGCCTCGCCGGCCTTGCGGCGCGCGGCGAGCAGGTCCCGGACCGCTTCGCTCTCCGGCGTCCCCACCATCAGCGACAAGACGATCAGGCACCCGCGTGGAAAACCCTCGCGGGCGTAGACACGGGCGTTGTGGCGCAGCGACGCCTCGATCGCCTCGCGCGCCGTCGGCGCCTCTGCGAGCAGCCTGTCGAGCGGCGCGCCCTCCTGCCGCTCGTAGAGGGCGAGCGCCTCGGAAAACAGCGCTTCCTTGTTGCCGAAGGCGGCATAGAGGCTCGGCCGGTTGATGCCCATCGCCGCCGTCAGGTCGGCGAGCGAGGTGCCCTCGTAGCCGTGCGTCCAGAACACGCGCAGCGCCGCGGAAAGGGCGACGTCGCGGTCGAAGCCGCGCGGACGGCCGGGGACGGGCACGGGCGTCTCCTCTTCTGTACCGATCGTTAAATAACAGATTGACGCGCACCGGCAATCGCTCCAGTTTCTTACTATTCGGTACAGAACGGAGGATACGATGCGGGATCTCGAGGGCAGGGCGGCGCTGGTGACGGGTGGCAGCCGCGGCATCGGCGCCGCGGTGGCGCGTGCGCTGGCGGACCGCGGGGCGGCGGTGGCGATCACCTTTCGCTCCGATGAGGCCGCGGCCGACGCGGTGGTCGCCGATCTGCGGGGGCAGGGGGTGGACGCGGTCGCGATCCGGGCCGACCACACGGACCCAGCCAGCGCCGAGGCCGTCGTTGCGGCGACGCTCGCCCGCTTCGGCCGCCTCGAAATCCTCGTCAACAACGCCGGCAACTTCCCCTACGGCCCGATCGAGGACATGGCCGACGCGGACATCGAGCGGACGATCGCGCTGCACGCCACCGCGCCCTACCGGACGATCCGCGCCGCCGTCCCGGCGCTCGGGGACGGCGGCCGCATCGTCTCGATCGGCTCGTCGCTGGCCATCGCCACGCCCGCGCCCGGCGTCAGCCTCTATGCAACGAGCAAGGCGGCCCTCCTCGGCCTGACGAAGTCCCTCGCCCGCGAACTCGGTCCGCGCGGCATCACGGTCACCCTCGTCAACCCCGGCTCCGTCGACACCGCCATGAACCCGGCCGACGGCCCGCAGGCCGACGCCGAACGCGCCCTCATCCCACTCGGCCGCTACGGGCGGCCCGAGGAGATCGCCGCCGTCGTCGCCTTCCTCGCCAGCCCCGCCGCGAGCTACGTCAACGGCGCCATCATCGCGGTCGACGGCGGCGCCACGGCGTGACCCCGCTTTCCCCGCTTCCGCTCCGCCACCTGTCGTCGTAGAACCGCACCGCCCCGACGTTCTCCCGGTGCCCCCGCGGTTTCCGCCGCCCTGCCGAAGCGGACGCGACTTGATGCTCCTGACGGTGCCGACGCTCTTCCTGTTCGTGGGCGTGTCGCTGCTGGCGACCGGCATCGCGTGGCTCGTTGCCGCCTTCGCCTATCGCAGCCTCGTCGCGGCCCGCTTCTGGGGGGCGGGGATGATCATCGGCGCCGTCGGCACCGCCATCGGCGTCTTGCGCGGCCAGGTCGATCCGCTCATCCCCGTCGTCCTCGGCAACGGCATGATGCTGTTCGCCGTCGCCCTCTGCTGGGCGGGCATCCGCCGATTCCAGAGGCGGCCGGCGCCGTGGCGGGCGATCGGACTGATCGTCGGCTCGGCGATGGTGCTGCTCGCCGGCTTCCTGGTGGTCGTCGACAGCATCACGGTCCGCGTCGTCGTCTTTTCGCTGGCGAGCATCGCGCTCGTCGGCACCGCCGGCGTCGACCTCCTCGACCGCCGCTTCGGCGCACCCTCGCCCGGCACGCGGCTGACGGCGGTCGCGACCCTCGCCTATGCCGGCGCGCACGCGCTGCGCATCGTCGCGACGCTCTTCGAGGTCGGCGGCGCCATCGATTTCTCGATGTTCAACAACGTCCAGGCGCTGCTGCTGCTGTTCACCGTCTTCGGGGCGCAGATCTGGAACGCCGGCTTCCTGATGATGGCGATCGACCGCCTGCGCGCCGAGGTGGCCGATCTCGCGGTCCGCGACGATCTCACCGGCATCGCCAACCGCCGGCAGTTCTTCGACCGCGCCCGGCAGGAATGCGCCCGCTCGGCCCGCTCCGGCGCGGCGCTGGCGCTCGTCTGCCTCGACATCGACGATTTCAAGCCGATCAACGACGGCCACGGCCACGCCGCCGGCGACCACTGCCTGCAGCGCTTCGCGGTGCTCGCGGCCGCCCGCCTGCGCGAACCCGACCTGCTGGCGCGCCTCGGTGGCGACGAGTTCGCCATCCTGCTGCCCGACACCACCGCCGACGAGGCGCGCCTGATCGCCGAGGACATCCTGGCGGCGGTGCGGACCGCGCCGATCGCCTGGCGGAACACGACCCTCGCCATCACCGCCAGCGCCGGCGCGGCGGAGTGGTCGCCCGACATCGGCCGCGACGCCGCCGAACTCGCCGCCCGCGCCGACGGCGCGCTCTACCTTTCCAAGCAGGCGGGTCGCGACCGCGTCTCCGTCGCCACGCCGCCCGAGGGGGCGGACCAGCCGGCGCTGGACGAGACAGACCGTGGCGGCGCCCCGCACTACGGCAAGCTGAAGCTGCGGCCTTGAGGGCATCCCCTCATGCACGGGCTTGCCTTTGCGCGTGCGACGTTGCATTTGCGCTCAGCCACGCGTCGAGGTCCCGCGACACGGATGCACCGGCGCGCAGCGAGGGCAGGAAAGGGCGGTCTGAATGACGAAGTGGGTGTACGCCTTCGGCGACGGCACGGCCGAGGGAACCTCCGGCATGCGCAACCTGCTCGGCGGCAAGGGGTCCAACCTCGCCGAGATGTCCAGCCTCGGCCTGCCGGTCCCGCCCGGCTTCACCATCACCACCGAGGTCTGCACCTGGTACACCCAGAACGGTGACACCTATCCCGACGGCCTCGCGGCCCAGGTCGAGACGGCGCTCGCGCGCATCTCGGCGCTGACTGGCCGCCGCTTCGGCGACGAGGAGAACCCGCTGCTCGTCTCCGTGCGCTCCGGCGCGCGCGTCTCGATGCCCGGCATGATGGACACCGTCCTCAATCTCGGCCTCAACGACGAGACCGTGCAGGCGCTGGCGAAGTCCTCCGGCGACGCCCGCTTCGCCTACGACAGCTACCGTCGCTTCATCCAGATGTATGGCGACGTGGTGCTCGGCGTCGAGCACCACGCCTTCGAGGAGATCCTCGAGCACGCCAAGGACACCAAGGGCTACGTCCTCGACACCGATCTCACCGCCGCCGACTGGCAGGGGATCATCGAGCGCTACAAGGCGACCGTCGAGGCCTCGATCGGCAAGCCCTTCCCGCAGGACCCGCACGCCCAGCTGTGGGGCGCCGTCGGCGCCGTCTTCGGCTCGTGGATGAACCAGCGCGCCATCACCTATCGTCGCCTGCACACCATCCCCGAGACCTGGGGCACCGCCGTCAACGTGCAGGCGATGGTGTTTGGCAACATGGGCGAGACGTCGGCCACCGGCGTCGCCTTCACCCGCAATCCGTCCACCGGCGAGAACGCCCTCTACGGCGAGTTCCTCGTCAACGCCCAGGGCGAGGACGTCGTCGCCGGCATCCGCACGCCGCAGTCGATCACCGAGAAGGCCCGCATCGAGGGCGGCTCGGACAAGCCGTCGATGGAAACCGTCATGCCGGCGGCGTTCGCCGAGTTCGTGGCGATCTGCGACGTGCTCGAGCGCCACTACAAGGACATGCAGGACGTCGAGTTCACCATCGAGCGCGGCAAGCTGTGGATGCTGCAGACGCGCTCGGGCAAGCGCACCGCCAAGGCGGCGCTGCGGTCCGCCGTCGACATGGCGAACGAGGGCCTGATTTCCCGCGAGCAGGCGATCGCCCGCATCGACCCGGCCTCCCTCGACCAGCTCCTCCACCCGACCATCGACCCCTCGGCCGAGCGCACCGTGCTCGCCTCCGGCCTGCCCGCCTCGCCGGGCGCGGCCACCGGCGAGATCGTCTTCTCCTCCGACGAGGCGGAGCGCCTGAAGGGCCTCGGCAAGAAGGTCGTCCTGGTCCGCATCGAGACGAGCCCCGAGGACATCCACGGCATGCACGCCGCCGAGGGCATCCTCACCACCCGCGGCGGCATGACCAGCCACGCAGCGGTGGTCGCCCGCGGCATGGGCAAGCCGTGCGTCTCGGGTGCCGGCGGCATCCGCGTCGACTACGCCAAGGCGACCCTGACGGCGGCCGGCCGGACGCTGAAGGCCGGCGACCAGATCACCATCGACGGCGCCTCCGGCCAGGTCTTCCTCGGCGCCCTGCCGATGGTGAAGCCCGACCTGTCGGGTGACTTCGCCAACCTCATCGCCTGGGCCGACGACGTCCGCCGCATGAAGGTGCGCGCCAACGCCGAGACGCCGGCGGACGCCCGCGTCGCCCGCGAGTTCGGCGCCGAGGGCATCGGCCTCTGCCGCACCGAGCACATGTTCTTCGACGAGGGCCGCATCGTCGCCGTGCGCGAGATGATCCTCGCCGACAACGAGCAGGGCCGCCGGGCGGCGCTCGCCAAGCTTTTGCCGATGCAGCGCTCCGACTTCGTCGCGCTGTTCGAGATCATGGCCGGCCTGCCGGTGACGATCCGCCTGCTCGACCCGCCGCTGCACGAGTTCATCCCCCACGGCGACGAGGAGATCGCCGAGGTCGCCGCGGCGATGGGCGTGCCGGAGGACAAGCTGAAGGAGCGCGCCGAGGCGCTGCACGAGTTCAACCCGATGCTCGGCCACCGCGGCTGCCGCCTCGCCATCTCCTATCCGGAGATCGCCGAGATGCAGGCGCGCGCCATCTTCGAGGCGGCCATCGAGGCGGCCGAGAAGACCGGCGCCCCGGTCGAGCCGGAGGTGATGGTGCCGCTCGTCGGCCTGAAGGCCGAGCTCGACCTCGTCAAGGCGACGATCGACGCCACCGCCAAGGCCGTCGAGAAGGAGACCGGCAAGCGGCTCGTCTATTCCGTCGGCACCATGGTCGAGCTGCCGCGGGCGGCGCTGCGCGCCGCCGAGATCGCCGAGGCGGCGGAGTTCTTCTCCTTCGGCACCAACGACCTGACGCAGACCACCTTCGGCATCTCCCGCGACGACGCCGCGAGCTTCCTCGGCGCCTACCAGACGAAGGGCATCATCGAGCGCGACCCGTTCGTGACGCTCGACGTCGACGGCGTCGGCGAAATGGTGAAGATCGCCGCCGAGCGTGGCCGCAAGACGCGGCCGAACATCAAGCTCGGCATCTGCGGCGAGCACGGCGGCGATCCCGCCTCGATCGCCTTCTGCGAGACGGTCGGCCTCGACTACGTCTCGTGCTCCCCCTTCCGCGTCCCCATCGCCCGCCTCTCGGCGGCCCAGGCGGCCCTGAAGGCGAAGGGCTGAGGCGAAGGACGACCGGATCGGGAAGAGGCTCGCGACGGTCGAGCCGCTCTCATCGCGAACCCTCCCCCCTCGCGGGGGAGGGCGGGGAGGGGGGGGCGCCGCGGGTAGAGACGGCGGCAGTCAGGTCCGAGAGGGCGCCGCGGGTATCTGGCCCGCCCCCTGAGGACCGAGACGGCCTCATGGTGACCGAGACCGCCCCATGGGTCACCGATGGCGCGGGATCACGCCCGTTTGACGCCCCCGCGACCCCGATTTCTGCTCTCCTGCCGCCCGGGGGCACGGGAGAGCACGCCATGGCGCCATCGCCGCTCGACACGCCGGAAGGCAAGCGCCGCCTCGTGCGGACGCTGCTCTTCGTCTCCCCCTTCGGCTTCGCGCTCGCCTATGTTCTGGGCTGGGCACAGGGCGCCGAGCCGAAGCTCGCGCTGCTGCTCGGCGCCATCACGCTCGCCGGCTGCCTCATCGCCGCGGCGCTCGTCCACGTCGCCGGCTCCAACGCCCGCTACGCGCTGGTGGCGATCGCCATCCTGCGGCTGTTTGCCCGGCGGTAGGGTCGGGCGGCGCACTTCACTCGTAGGGATCGATGACATCGCCGGTGGCGAGGTCCCGGCATTCCTGGCGGATCAGATCGACGCGAAGATCGTGCTGCGGTCGGTGGCACGAGACCTCGATGCACTCCGCGAGCGGCGTCTTGTGGGGCAGCTGGATGTGCCCGAAACGCGCCGACCTGTCTATGACGCCTTCGGCGACGCGGCGGAGGTCGACCAGTTCCACCTTCCAGCTGGTGTCGTCGCCCCAGACGCAGCCGGCGACGAAGGCGAACGGAAGGTAGTGCGGACCGAGTTGGCGATACCGAACGTCGCGCACCGTCCATTCCTCGCCCTCCGGCCGCTTGCTCGCATGGCGGCCAGTCCGCCACTCCTCGCCGACGATCGCGCCGCTCGCATCACGCCCGATCGCCGGACGGTAGACGGGGACGTGGTAATCGACCGGGCAGAAGCCGCCGGGAGAGGCGTCCTCGCCTCCGATATCCACGCAGTCCGGCAGCCTCATCACCCGCGTCTTCGTGTACCGGGCGGAATACAGGGCGTACCAGACGCCGTTCAGCTCGAAGGGGCAGAACGTCGTCTCCGCGAAGGACGGGTAGTTCCGGGTGTAGTCGCCGATCCGGGTTTCGCCGTCGAAGATCTCGACGAGGGAGTAATTCCAGCCGGGGTTCTTGGCGATGACCCGCGCCTCGACCCGGAAGCGGGGACCTTCGTTCTCCATCACGGCGCCCTCTCCTCCGGCTCTGCCTCAGCTGCAGCTAGCTGGGCCCGACCGCGAAGCCAAGCCCCCGGACTCCGGCGAGAGCCGCGCGGATCGGGGATCGCTGCGACGGGGCTTGCAGTCTGCCCGTCCGCCGTGCCCCTGTTGCGGTTGGTCCAGCCGCCGCGAGCCCCCGCATGATCCTCACCGACCGCGAGATCCGCCACTCGATCGACACCGGCTCCATCTCGATCTCGCCGATGCCGTCCGACGAGGCCTTCGCGCCGACGACGGTGGACCTGACGCTGCACGACCGGCTCAAGGTGTTTCGCCCGGCCGCACCCGGCGACGACGCGCCCCTCGATCCCGCCGGCCCCGGCTACGTCTTCGCCGCGGTGGTCGAGAAGATCGCCGAGGACGTCGAGATTGGTCCCGACGGCTTCGTGCTGGCGCCGCAGCAACTGGTGCTCGCCTGGACGCGCGAGCGCGTGCTGATCCTGCCGAGCGGCCGCGTCGTGGGCCGCCTCGAGGGCAAGAGCGCGCTCGCCCGGCTGGGGATGGCCGTCCATGTCACGGCGCCGACGATCCACGCCGGCTCGTCCGGCCAGATCCAGCTCGAGATCGTCAACCACGGCCCGCGGCCGATCCTGATGCGCGCCGGCATGCGCGTCTGCCAGATCATGTTCGAGCAGACGCTGGGCGTCCCGGAGAAGGGCTACGGCGGCCAGTTCCGCGGCCAGCGGGCGTGAGGGTCTGAACGCGGCGAGGGCATGCCACCGGGCGACGCGACGAGCCGTTGCCGCACCACTGGTCTGCCGGGCGATCCAGTCCGCCGGCCGATCGCGTCCTCCGGCCGCCGACGGCCCGCCCGCCGCGTTTGGCCGCCCCGCCGCTTTTGTCGTATCCTCTCGGCCGACGGCCTGTCCGCACCCCGAGGAGCGGCGATGAACGCCCCCGCGCTGAAGATCGAGCCCATCACCATCGACGCCTTCCTGGCGCTCCTCCACCGTTGTCCGGAGACGGAGCGGTGGGAACTGGTGGACGGTTTCGTGGTGACGATGATGACGCGCGCCACGCCGAGCCACGGCATCGTCGGGCTCAACATCGCGAGCGCCTTGAAGGCGGCGGCGCGCCCGCGCGGCTGCTGGGCCATCCCCGACGTGCTGGTCTGCCACGCGGAGCGGGACGACATGACGGTGGCGCCGGACGTCCTCGTCCGGTGCGGACCCGATGCCCGGAACGTCGCGCCCATTGACGATCCGGTGATCGTCGTCGAGGTCCTCTCCCCCTCGACGATGGCCTACGACCGCGTCACCAAGTTCGCCTTCTACCAGTCGATCCCGTCCATCGCGCACATCGTTCTCGCCTACCAGGACGAGCGGCGGGTGGAGGTTTGGACACGAGGGCCGGCCGACGACGACGGCGCCACCGGCTGGTCCTACACCGCGCTCACCCACCCCGCCGACGTCGTCGCCCTGCCGGCGCTCGACTTCGCCATGACCGTGGCGGACGTCTACGACGGCGTCACGTTGCCGCAACCCGGCACCCCCGCCGCGACCGGAGCCGCCACCGCGTGAACGCCGGCCCGACGCCCGCCGAGCGGCTCGCCGCCATCCGCGCCGGTGGCAAGCCGGCACTCGCCCGGGCGCTCGCCGCCATCGAGACCGACGGCGACGGCGCCGCACTCGCCGCCCTCCTCGACGCCGCCGCCGCCACCGCCGGCGGTCACGTCATCGGCCTCACCGGCCCGCCTGGTGTCGGCAAGTCGACGCTGACGGCGGCGCTGCTGACATCCTTCCGCGCGGCCGGCGACAGCGTCGGCGTCATCGCCGTCGACCCGTCCTCGCGCCGCACCGGCGGGGCGCTGCTCGGCGACCGCACCCGCATCCGCACCGACCCGGCCGACGACGGCGTCTTCATCCGCTCGATGGCCGCGCGCGACCGCCTCGGCGGCCTCTCCGACCATGCGGTCGCGGCGATCGTGCTGATGCGCGCTTTGCGCGACCGCGTCGTCGTCGAAACCGTCGGCATCGGCCAGTCGGAGGGCGATGTGGCCGCCGTCGCCGACACGGTGGTGCTGTGCATCCAGCCCGGCTCCGGCGACAGCCTGCAGTTCATGAAGGCCGGCGTGATGGAACTGCCCGACATCGTCGTCGTCACCAAGGCCGACATGGGCGCCCCCGCCCGCCGCGCCCGCGCCGACGTCGAGGGGGCGCTGTCGCTCGGCCACACCGGCAGCGGCCCGGCGCCCGCCGTCGTCCTCGCCTCCGCCACCACCGGCGAGGGCCTGGCGGAGCTTGCCGCCGCCATCGCCGCCCACCGCAGCCACGCCGCCGCCAGCCGCCGCCCGACGCAGCCGCGCCAGTGGCTGGCGGACGCCGTCCGCACCCGCTTCGGCACTTACGGCCTCGCCGCCACCGATCTCGAGGCGGCGCTCGCCGCCGCCGGCGGCCCGTTTGCCGCCATCGCCGCCGTGACTCGCCGCCTCGCCGGCAAGCTCGGCGCCTGAGGGGAGGGGACCGCGATGACCGAACCCGCCGCCACCCACCACACCGGCGGCTGCCATTGCGGCCGCGTGCGCTTCGCCGCCCACGGGGCGCCGCTCTCCACCGGCTGGTGCCACTGCACGATCTGCCGGCGCACCACCGGCGCCCCGGCGCTCGCCTGGGTCACCTTCCCGCGCGACGCCGTCGCGATCACCGGCGAGCCCGCCCTCTACCGCTCGAGCCCCGTCGGCGAGCGCGTGCTCTGCCCCGTCTGCGGCGCCCAGATCGCCTACCGCGGCGACGCTTCGCCGACCATCGACCTCAACGTCGGCGTCTTCGACCACCCCGAGCGCTACCCGCCCGCCGCCCACGGCTTCTACGCCGACCACATCCCCTGGTTCGACGCCTGCCCCGACCTTCCGAAGGTCGACGACGCGGACTCGCCGTAGAGCAGTGCCGGGCCGTCGAACGGCTCGCCCGCCACCGCCGCCACCCTTGGATTGCGCAGCATGAAGGTCCTGATCGTCCGCAACACCGGCCTCACCGGCGATGAATTCGCCCGTCTCGTGTTCCGCTGGGGTACCCGTGGCAACTACGAGCGCCGGGAAAGCCTGCATATGCCCAGCAACGAGTATTTTCTCGCGGAGTTCTTCGGATTCAGTGCCCACGTCTGCTACGTCGAGCAAGGGAACCCAGACTGCACCGACTATTATTTCTTCGTCTGGGGTCCGGACGGGCAGAGCGAGTCGATCGACGACATGTGCATGCAAAGGGTTCAGGCGTTCCTGACTGAAGAATCCTCCGCGTCGAGTGGGGCGATCTCGGCGGCTTCGTCCTGCACTGAGGCTCAACGCTCTCCCGATCCTGCCCCCAGGCCTTCCCCCCGCAGCCCCCGCATCCCCTTCGCCGGTTAACCCTCCTTCAACGCTGTTCTGCACATTCTCGCCGCAGTGTTCGCCGGGTGACAGGTCCGCCCGGCCCGGGTCGCGTCGGGAGTGGCGTAAGCATGAAGCCGGTCTCAGAGCCCCTGACGAAGCCGCAGGCCGCCGCCGCTCCGCCGGCGCGGCGCGCCCCGTCCGCCACCGCGGCCGATGGCGACGACGCCGCCGATCGTCCCGCCCGCCTCCTGCCGCTGCGGCCCGCGAACGCCGCGCTGCCGAAGCTCCGCGTCGCCGACTCCAGGGCGACCGACGCCGCCCTGACCGACACCGAACAGGCCGCGGCCCGTCTGGCGGCATCCCGCCTGGCCGCGTCCCCCTCCGCCGCCTCTCCCCC
>Ga0209902_100165_pt1 | contig 113530 bp, 92 predicted proteins | sample FECB27metaG_FD_188304 | JGI IMG/M metagenome (GOLD analysis project Ga0209902, IMG submission 188304) | Cyanobacterial communities from the Joint Genome Institute, California, USA - FECB-27 (SPAdes) (version 2) | ecosystem: Environmental > Aquatic > Thermal springs > Hot (42-90C) > Microbial... | reverse complement strand
TCGCCGGTCCACCCTCTCCCCGACGGGGAGAGGAAAAGTGGTGGCCACTGCGCTCTCCAGATTCTTCTCCCCGTCGGGGAGAAGGTGGCGCGCAGCGCCGGATGAGGGGTTCTGGCTCGGAACGAGCGGTTCTTCTGGCGTTACTGGCAGGCTTCGCAGTCGGGGTCGTCGATCAGGCAGGCCGGCCCGTCGAGCACGGCCATTTCGAGCGCCAGCTTCTTCGGCGTCTCGACCACCGGCGCGGCCGCAGCCAGCGGCGTCACCGCCACGGCGTTGAGCTTGCCGTCCGTCCCCTTCAGCGTCGACTTCTCGACATGCGTCGCCGAGCGCGAACGCAGGTAATAGGTGGTCTTCAATCCCGCTTTCCAGGCCGAGCGGTAGAGGCTGTCCAGCGCTTTGCCTGAGGGGTTGGCGAGGTAGAGGTTGAGCGATTGCGCCTGGTCGATCCATTTCTGCCGGCGCGAGGCGGCGGCGATCAGCCAGCTGGCATCGAGCTCGAAGGCGGTGGCGTAGATGGCCTTGAGGTCGTCGGGCACCCGGTCGATCTGGCCGACCGAGCCGTCGAAATATTTGAGGTCGGAGATCATCACCTCGTCCCACAGGCCGCGGGCCTTGAGGTCGCGCACCAGCAGCGCATTCACCACGGTGAAATCGCCCGACATGTTCGATTTGACGTAGAGGTTCTGGTAGCCCGGCTCGATCGACTGGCTGACGCCACAGATGTTCGAGATGGTCGCCGTCGGGGCAATCGCCATGGTGTTGGAATTGCGCATTCCGACCGACTTGACGCGGGCCCGGAGCGCTTCCCAGTCGAGCCGCTGGCTGCGATCGATATGGATCTCGCTGCGGGTTGCGGCGAGCATTTCGAGGCTGTCGATCGGCAGTACGCCCTTCGACCACAGTGAGCCCTGGAACGAGGCGTAAGCGCCGCGCTCTTCGGCGAGGTTAGTCGAGGCGGTGATGGCGTAGTAGCTGATCGCTTCCATCGAGCTGTCGGCGAACTCCACCGCGGCATCCGAACCATAGACGATGCCCTGCGCCTGCAGCGCGTCGGCAAAGCCCATGAGGCCGAGCCCGACCGGGCGGTGGCGGAGGTTGGAGCGGCGGGCTTCCGGGATGGTGTAGAAGTTGATGTCGACGACATTGTCGAGCATCCGCATGGCGATATCGACGGTGCGCTTGAGCCGCTCGAGGTCGAGGCCTTGGTCGCCGATGTGGGCCAGGAGGTTGATCGAGCCGAGATTGCAGACCGCCACCTCGTCCTTGCTCGTATTCAGCGTGATCTCGGTGCAGAGGTTGGACGAGTGCACCACCCCGACATGCTGCTGCGGCGAGCGGATGTTGCAGGGGTCCTTGAAGGTCACCCAGGGGTGGCCGGTCTCGAACAGCATGGTCAGCATCTTGCGCCACAGATCGAGCGCCCGGACCGTCCGGAACACCTTGATCTGGCCGGCCGCCGCTTTCGCTTCGTAAGCTTCGTAGGCCGCCTTGAAGGCGGGGCCATAGAGATCGTGCAGGTCCGGCGTCTCGTCGGGCGAGAACAGCGTCCAGTCGGCGCCGGCTTCGACGCGCTCCATGAACAGGTCCGGCACCCAGTTGGCGGTGTTCATGTCGTGGGTGCGGCGGCGGTCGTCGCCGGTGTTCTTCCGCAAATCGAGGAACTCCTCGATGTCGACGTGCCAGGTCTCGAGATAGGCGCAGACCGCGCCCTTGCGCTTGCCGCCCTGGTTCACGGCGATGGAGGTGTCGTTGGCCACCTTGAGGAACGGCACAACGCCCTGGCTCTCGCCATTGGTGCCCTTGATATGGGCGCCGAGCCCCCGCACCGGGGTCCAGTCATTGCCGAGCCCGCCGGAATATTTGGCGAGCAGCGCGTTGTCCTTCACGGCCTTGAAGATGCCGTCGAGATCGTCGGCGACGGTGGTGAGGAAACAGCTCGAAAGCTGCGGCCTGAGCGTCCCCGAGTTGAACAGGGTCGGGGTCGAGGCCATGAAGTCGAAGCTCGACAGCAGGTTGTAGAATTCGATGGCGCGGGCTTCGCGGTCGATCTCGCGCACCGCGAGCCCCATGGCGACGCGCATGAAAAACGCCTGCGGCAGCTCGAACACCGTGCCGGCGGCATGGAGGAAATAGCGGTCGTAGAGCGTCTGCAGCCCCAGATACTGGAACTGCTGGTCGCGCTCCGGCCGCAGCGCCGCGGCGATGCGGGCGATGTCGAAGCGGCCGAGTTCGGGGTCGATCAGTTCGAGCCCGATGCCGCGTTCGAGATAGGCCGGGAAGTACTCGGCATAGCGGGCCGCCATCTCGCCCTGCGTCGCCTGGTCGGGGCGCCCGGCGAGAAAGCTCAGCGCTTCACGGCGCAGCTTGTCGTTGAGCAGGCGCGCCGAGACATAGGCGTAATTGGGCTCGGTCTCGACCAGGGTGCGGGTGGCGAGGATCGGCGCCAGCGCCAGCTCCTCGGTCGAAATGCCGTCATAGAGGTTGCGGCGGGTCTCGGTGAGGATGGTCTCGGCGACCACGCCGTCGAGGCCGGCAGAGGCTTCGGCGATAACGGTGGTGAGGCGCGCTTCGTCGAGCGGCGCGCCATCGGCCATGCGGATCGCGGGGGACGCGGCCGGCGCCACCGCCTTGTCGGCGCGGGCCTTGGCGTGCTCCTCGCGGTAGAGCACATAGGCCCGGGCGACCTTCTGGTGTTCGCCGCGCATCAGCGCCAGCTCGACCTGATCCTGCACATCCTCGATGTGGAACACCCGGCCGTCCTTGGCCCGGCGGACCAAAGCCGCCACCACTTCGCCGGTCAGTTGCTCGACGATCTCGTGCACCCGGCGCGAGGCCGCCGCCTTGTTGCCTTCGACCGCCAGGAACGCCTTGGTCAGCGCCACGGCAATCTTGCTCTGATCGAACGGCACGGTGCCGCCATTGCGCTTCAGCAGCGAGAAGCCCGGCGCATTGGCCGCCTGCGGCTCAGGTGAGGTGACGACGACCGGGCGGCCGGTGTCGGAATGGACGATCTCTGAAGTGGACATGTGCCTCAAGTAACCCCGTGAGTGGCAGCGGGGCTTTCCGAGGTCGCGAAACGGCGCACAGGCGCATCGGCCCAGGCGTTTTCGCGGCCAACCGGTGCACCCCGCCCGTGGACGAACTAACCTGTCGTGGCAGGTATCTGGCTGGCCGGCAGCGCCGGCTATCACAGTTGCGGGGGCAGCGCCGGACTGGAGCAATTGCCCGCACCGGCTTCCCTATTATCACCCGTCCTTGCGAACCGAGTGACCACGACACACTAGATGTAGTGTGCCTGTTCGGGATTCGCGTCAATGGGTTGCGACAGAATCCGCCGGGCGGCCAGCTTGCTGTGATGGGCGGGATATAAAGAAATCTTTATGTCCCGTTGACAGCGCCCCATCCCTGCGGCAACCTCACCCCGTCCATGGTCCCCGCAAGGGGATAACAGGGAATCCGGTACGGGGTGGTCCCCAAGTCCGGAGCTGCCCCCGCAACTGTAGGCGGTGATGGGCGCTCAACGAGCCACTGGCGAGAAGCCGGGAAGGCGAGCGTTCAGGATCCTCGCGAGCCAGGAGACCTACCGTGGAAGTGATTGTGCACTTGCAGTCGATCGGGCGGATCGGCGAGAGGACCAGACCATGACGAACCATCGTCACCACTTCCGAATGCGTCGCTGAACCGGCGGCCTTTCGTTGTCGCGCTTTCGAACCGGAAAAGTCTCACAACTTTTCCTGAAAACGCTCCGGCGACCGGCTCCATCCTGATCAGCTTTTTTGCCCGCGCCTTTCGGCGCCGGGCTCGTTCACGCATCGGAAACCCCATGACCCGTTCAGCCAATCTCGGCTTTCCCCGTATCGGCCTCCATCGCGAATTGAAGAAATCCCTCGAAGCCTACTGGAAGGGGGCGATCGATGCAGAGGCCCTCGACGCCTCCGGCCAGGCGCTGCGCGCCCGCCATTGGCAGTTGCAGCGCGACGCCGGCATCGAGGTGATCCCGTCCAACGATTTCAGCTTTTACGACCACGTGCTCGATATGACCGCGGCACTCGGCGCCATCCCGCCACGGTTCGAGGCCATCGCCGACCCGACGGAGCGCTATTTCGCCATGGCGCGCGGCACGGCCGCGGCGCCGGCGATGGAGATGACCAAGTGGTTCGACACCAACTACCACTACATCGTGCCGGAGCTGCATCGCGGTCAGCAGTTCCGCCTTGCCTCGAGCAAAGCGGTCGACGAGGTGCTCGAGGCGAGGGCGCTCGGCATCGAGACGCGGCCGGTGCTGGTCGGTCCGGTCACCTGGCTGAGCCTCGGCAAGCCCAAGGATGACGGGCTCGACCCGCTGACCCTGCTCGACGGCGTGCTGCCGGTCTATGCCGAACTGCTCGGCACGCTGAAGGCGATTGGCGCTGAGTGGGTGCAGATCGACGAGCCGATCCTGGCGCTCGACCTCAGCGTGGTGCAACGGGCGGCGCTCCGCCGTGCCTATGAGGTGCTGCAGCCGGTGGCGCCGCGGATCATGCTCACCAGCTATTTCGGCGCGCTCGGCGACAATACCGAGCTCGCCGTCGGGCTGCATGTGGCGGGGCTCCATATCGATCTGGTTCGCGCCCCCGAGCAACTCGCCGGGGTGCTGAAGGCCCTGCCGGCGGATAAAGTGCTGTCGGTCGGCGTCGTCGATGGCCGCAACATCTGGAGGGCCGATCTCGACCGGCAACTGGCGCTGGTCAACAAGGCGTGGGACAGCGTCGGCCCCGACCGCCTCGAAGTTGCCCCGTCCTGTTCGCTGCTGCACAGCCCGGTGGATCTCGAGGCAGAAACCGAGCTCGACCCCGAGCTACGGTCGTGGCTGGCTTTCGCCACCCAGAAGCTGGGCGAGGTGTCGGCGCTGACCCGCGCCATGCAGAAGGGCCCGGCAGCCGCGAGGGCCGCCTTCGAAGCGAGCGCCGCCGCGGCCCTGTCGCATCGGCAGTCGCCACGCATCCACCGCGCGGAGGTGAAGGGCAGGGCGGCTGCCAGCCTGCGGCTCAATCGCGCCAGTCCGTTCAATGTCCGCCGCGCGGCGCAGCGCCGGCGCTTCGGCCTGCCGGCCTTCCCGACCACCACGATCGGCTCGTTTCCGCAGACGCAGGAAGTGCGCGAGCAACGTGCCGCGTTCAAGCACGGGCAGATCGACGCGGCTGCCTATCAACGGTTCCTCGAGGCAGAGACCGAGCGGGCAGTGCGCATCCAGGAACGGATCGGCCTCGACGTGCTGGTGCATGGCGAATTCGAGCGCAACGACATGGTGGAGTACTTTGGCGAGCAGCTCGACGGCTTCGCTTTCACCAAAAACGGCTGGGTGCAATCCTATGGTTCGCGCTGCGTCAAGCCGCCGGTGATCTACGGTGACGTGTCGCGGCCCCAGGCCATGACGGTGCGCTGGTCGGCCTATGCGGCCTCGCTCACCGACAAGCCGATGAAGGGCATGCTCACCGGCCCGGTCACCATCCTGCAGTGGAGCTTTGTGCGCGTCGACCAACCGCGCGCCGAGACGTGCCGGCAGATTGCGCTCGCCATCCGCGACGAGGTGCTCGACCTCGAAGCGGCCGGCATCGGCATCATCCAGATCGACGAGCCGGCGCTGCGCGAAGGCCTGCCGCTGCGCCGCAGCGACTGGCAGGAATACCTCCGGTGGGCGGTCGATTGCTTCCGCATCACCGCTTCGGCCGTCGCCGACGCGACGCAGGTGCACACCCATATGTGCTACGCCGAGTTCAACGACATCATGCCCTCGATCGCCGAGATGGATGCCGACGTGATCTCGATCGAGACCTCGCGCTCGGCCATGGAGCTGCTCGAAGCGTTCCGCGATTTCCGCTACCCCAACGAGATCGGCCCCGGCGTCTGGGACATCCACGCGCCCCGCGTGCCGAGCCAGCCGGAGATGCTGGCGCTGCTGCGCAAGGCCGCGGAGGGCATCCCGGGCGAACAGCTCTGGGTCAACCCGGATTGCGGCCTCAAGACCCGCAACTGGCCGGAGGTCGAGGCATCGCTGCAGAACCTCGTGGAGACAGCCCGGCAGCTGCGGGCTTAGTCCTCGGGCGTGGGCGTAAAGTGAGGGGGGCGCTGCCGCAGGCGCCCCCATCCCAGGTGCCACCCTGGCGCAGGCAGGCCGGCCTGCCGATCAGGTAGTTGTCAGCCGCGCTGTGGTATCGGGCAGGGATGGAACCGAAGCTTTCATGGTGGGCAGTCCTCGCGGCCTTTTTTGTCCTCATGGTGACAGCGGCCGGCATCGGCGTCACGCTTGGGCTGCTGATCTCCATCCCGCCGCGATTGTGACTGCCTGCGCAAATAGGCGCATAAGCGCCCATCCTGTCAGCAAAACTACAGGCGCCAGGCGCTAAGCTATGAGCGTTGTCCCCGCGTTCGCGCCGCGGAAGGGACCTGCAGGCGTCGTCGGCAAGCGACACCTGCCTCACTGGGCTTTGGGGGCCGTCATAGCGGAAATGGACCGAGAACCGAGAGATCGGTGGTGGCTTTACGCCACCGTCTTCCTTGCGATTGTCACGGGAACGACAGCAGGGCTGGTTGCCATGATGATCTGGGCAAGGCTGTAGCAGGGAGCTGTGGAAGGCCGCCGTGGTGTCATCGCCGCGGCCACCCCGTTCGCGCCACGTCATCCCGGCCTTCGCCCATAGGCGCTAAGTTACGACCGCGCCCACCGAGTTTGGGGCGCTGCCGGGTGGCAAGCTCGCCGATGGGCGCCGCATAAGAGCAGTGGAAATCGCCTAAACTTAACGCATATGGGCGAAGGCCGGGACCCATCCTGAGATGCTTGGGCTTGCCTGCGCAACCGCACGACGCTCTGCAAGTCCCCCAAACTCGGTGTCATCCCCGCGAAAGCGGGGAACTCCGTTTTGCGATCGTGCAAAGGCCAAGAAAACAGAGGTTCCCGCTTTCGCGGGAATGACCCGGTGGGTGGGGCACGACTCTGACTTGCCGCCAATGCGCCTGCGCCGGAGAGCCAGTCGCGTTGTGAGGCGCCGCTGCTGGCGACCTCACCGAATGTCCTCAGCCACGCCGATCGGCGGGTCTTGACTCTGCTACTCAGCGATACTATCTACCGGTAGTCAGTAACGCAGACTAGCACGAGGTGCCCCGGTGGGCAAACAGATGACGGAGATGCTGAAGGGAACGCTGGAGGGGATCGTGCTCGCCATCCTCTCGATGCGGACCGCCTATGGCTACGAGATCACCGCCTGGTTGCGGGATCAGGGTTTTGCCGACATCGCCGAAGGTACCGTCTACGCGCTGCTGGTCCGAATCGAACAGCGTGGTTTCGTCGATGTCGAGAAGGTGCCGTCCGAGAAAGGGCCACCGCGCAAGGTGTACTCGCTCAACGCTCAGGGCCGCGAATATCTCGAAGAGTTCTGGAGGACCTGGAGCTTCCTCTCGGATCGCCTCAGCCAGCTCAACCAAGGAGACAAGTGATGTCCATTGCCAAGCTCGCCGCCAAAGTGATCGGCGAAAAGAAGCGTTGGCGCGAGTACAAGGCGCGCGTCAAGAAACTGCCCGAGCCGTATCGCAGCGCGGTCGATGCGTTCGAGCGCTACCTGATGGTGGCGGGTGGGGTGGTCGAGGCCGACGCGGCGGCCTCGCTGTTCGAAAACCTTGCCGACCTGTTCGAACAGAGCGCCGCCAATCAGACGCCGATCCGCGACATCGTCGGGGACGACCCGATCGAATTCATCGAAGCCTTCATCCGCAATTATGCGGAAGGCGACTGGCGCGCCCGGGAACGGCAGCGGCTGATCAGCGCCATCGACAGCGCCGCCGGCGACAAGTCGTAACCAGCCAGAACGGATAGACAAGATGCGAACCGACCAGGTTCTGAGCCCCGCAATCCATGTGCGGGGCCTGACGAAGTCTTACCAAAAACTCGAGGTGCTGCGTGGGGTGGATCTCGAGGTGGAGCGGGGCAGCATCTTTGCCCTGCTCGGTTCGAACGGCGCCGGCAAGACCACGCTGGTCAAGATCCTCTCGACCCTGCTCAAGGCCGACGGAGGTACTGCCGCGGTCAACGGTTTCGATGTGGCAACGCGGGCGGCGCGGGTGCGCGATTGCATCAGCCTCACCGGGCAGTTCGCGGCGGTCGACGAAATCCTCTCCGGCCGCGAGAACCTCGTGCTGGTGGCCCGGCTGCGGCACCTCAGGGATCCCGGCGGCGTCGCCGACCAACTGCTCCGCCGGTTCTCGCTCAGCGAGGCGGCGGGCCGCAAGGTCTCGACCTATTCGGGCGGCATGCGCCGCCGGCTCGACATCGCCATGAGCCTGATCGGCAATCCGCCGGTGATCTTCCTCGACGAGCCGACCACTGGGCTTGACCCCGAGGCGCGCCTCGAGGTGTGGCAGGCGATCAAGGAACTCGCCCGCAACGGCACCACGGTGCTGCTCACCACCCAGTATCTCGATGAGGCCGAGCAGCTCGCCGACCGCATCGCCATCCTGCACGAGGGCCGGATCCTCGTGAACGGCACGTTGGCTCAGCTCAAGAAACTGCTGCCGACCGCCACCATCGAATATGTCGAGAAACAGCCGACGCTCGAGGATGTCTTCCTCGCCCTGGTCGGAACGGGCGCTCACCAGCGCCCCGGCACCAACCGCGAAGGACAACTGCAATGACCAGGCACTTTGTCGGCGATACCGTCATCCTCTTGGGCCGCTCGCTGCGCCACATCACCCGCAGCCTCGACACCATCATCACCACCACGATCATGCCGATCATGTTCATGCTGCTGTTCGTCTATGTGTTCGGCGGCGCCATCAACACCGGTACCGAGTCCTATGTCAGCTACCTTTTGCCCGGCATCCTCCTGATCACCGTGGCCTCGGGCATCGCCTACACCGCGTTCCGGCTGTTCCTCGACATGAAGAGCGGCATTTTCGAGCGCTTCCAGTCGATGCCGATCGCCCGCTCATCGGTGCTCTGGGCGCATGTCCTGACCTCGCTGGTCGCCAACATGATTTCGCTCGTCGTGGTGGTGCTGGTCGCCCTGCTGATGGGGTTTCGCTCGGGGGCAGGGGTGCCGGACTGGCTGGCGGTGGGCGGCATCCTGATGCTGTTCACCCTGGCCTTGACCTGGATCGCGGTGATCCCCGGCCTCACCGCCAAAACCCCTGACGGCGCCAGCGCCTTCTCCTATCCGCTGCTGTTCCTGCCCTTCGTCAGCTCGGCCTTCGTTCCCACCGAGACCATGCCCGGCCCGGTGCGCGCCTTCGCCGAGCACCAGCCGGTCACCTCGATCGTCAACGCCATCCGTGACTTGCTCACCCAGCAACCGGTCGGCACCGACATCTGGATCGCGCTCGCCTGGTGCGTGGGGATCCTGGTGGTGGCGTACCTGTTCGCTATGGCGGCTTACCGGCGGAAGATCGCGTAGCTCGCTCTCAGCTCCCCGACAACTCGCCGAGCGACCGCGCGAGCGTATCGATCCAGCCCTCGTCGATCGGCCAGCCCAGGTGCTGGGCGGCGGCCAGCAGGGCGCCGCCGACCGGGGGAAGGCGGGGCGGGGATGGTGGACGGCCGACATGCCTGGTGACGGCCCGCCGGAGCGCCGGGCTGGCGAACAGCCCGCCGGCAAAGCTCCAGGCCATTGTTGGGGCGTCGAGTCGTCGTTCGAGTGTCTTTACGTGCAAGGCGAGCTCGGCGGCCGCTGCATCGACGATGGCGCCGGCAGCCGGATCGCCCTGTTCGGCGAGAGCGAGGGCGAGCGGCGCCAGCGCGGCGATCTGCATGCGCGCTTCGCCCAGCCGCGAGGCCCAGCCCACCAGATCGTTCAGCCCGTCATCGGACGCAAGGCCGAGCCGATCGAACACCGCGTCGACCAGCGCGGTGGGGGCGGCACGCTCATCGAGAGCCTTGCTGATCGCTCCGAGCACCCGGTTGCCGATCCAGTAGCCGCTGCCTTCGTCGCCGATGACCTCGCCCCAGCCACCGGTGCGGTGCGAGTTTCCCGCCGGGTCTCGCGCCCAGGCCATCGAGCCGGTGCCGGCGAGGATCAGGATGCCCGGCCCACCGGCGAAAGCGCCGATATTGGCGGCATCGACATCGTTGAGCAGGCGCTGCGGCACCGGGCCGAACAGCTCGCCGATCGCCCGCTGCTGGGCGGCCGAAGCCGCCTCGACTTCGCCATAGGCCGGCAGCGCCGCCGCGACCCCGGCCAATCCCGACGCGCCGGCAAACTGGCGGGCCAGTTCGGCCAGCGCCTCGCGCCAGCCCGGGCTTTCGAGTGGGCTGGTGCCGCGGCCCCGTTCCAGCCTGATCAGCTGTCCGCTGCGGTCGGCACTGGCGATGAGGGTCTTGCTGCCGCCGCCGTCAATGCCAACGATAATGGCCTGGGAGGGCGAGTGAGAATGACGAGGCACGGGCGCCCTCCAGCTGTTGAGTTCCGGCAGGTCGGTGCCGTCGCGATCGATGTGGACCATAACCGGGTGTTTCGCGCCAGCCGCTGACGCCGACGAGTGTGAAGTGACGAGTGCTTCCCGTACTCCGACGAGAACCCGCCCGGCACCGGACGCTGGAGCATTTCCGCGCTGGATCTTCCGGATGACGTTCTGAAGCTGGTGACGGCCGAAAAATGCCGTCCGCCTCATTCCGGCGTTCTCGGCAGGCGTTCTCCCGTAGGAAAGGGCGGAACGCAGGAGGCGCCTGCCGGCGTGACATGACGCCTCTCGCACCCGCGGTGTCACCCGGCACAGGCGCCTCGCCCCGTCAAATCTATATGATTTCCCTATGCCAGGCCTGCTCCGTCCACATTGAAATCCGCATGTCTCCGGGACCAGCTTGAGGGCGCTGACGCCGGAAACCACCGGCGTTGCGAATTGCTCCAGGGATCAGCTGAGGAGTCGAAGATGGCTCACATTGCATTGAAGGCGTCAGAGGACGCCGCTTCCATTCCAGGCACCGGGTCGGCCTTCGCCTCTCCCTATGGCAGGGCGGCGCTTGGCTATCTCGCCGCATTTGCCATGACGGCCGCCGCAACCGCCCTCGCGGTTGGCGTCGACCAGGTGGGGCCGATCCCCAACCTGTCGCTGCTCTTCGTCCTGCCCGTCGTCATCGCCGGGGTCAGTTTCGGCTTCGGCCCCTCGCTTGCCGCGGCGGTGCTCGGTGCGCTGGCCTTCAATTTCTTCCTCACCGAGCCGCGCCTGTCGCTCGCCGTCGATGATCCCTCCAATATCTGGGCCATCGGGCTGCTGCTGCTCATCGGGCTGATTGTCAGCGCCGTGGCGTTCACCTCGCAGCGCCGGGGCGCTGACGCGGCGTTGCTCAGAAGCCAGGCGATTGAGCTGAGGGACTATAGCCGCGAGGTGATGGCGGCCGACAGTGCCGAGGCGATCGCCGCGAGCACCAGCAAGGCGCTGGCGGCGCTGTTCGGGGCTCCCGCCGCAGTGCTGCTGGTGGCGGAGGGCCAGGTGGTTTTCACCAGCAAGGTCGGCGGTGTCGATCTGGGGGCCCCCGACCTCGAGGCGGTTCGCACGCTGGCTGCGGGGGGAACCGGTTCGCGCGCCGGCGTCTATCCGGAACTGGCGTCACGCTTCGATTTCTGGCCGGCCGGACAGGGGGCCAGCCAACAGGCCGTCATCGGGCTGGCGTTCGAGCCGGACGAGCGCCCTGAGGCGCCGGAGCGGCTCATCGACGTGGTCGCCGTGCTGCTGGCGCTGGCGCTGCAGCGCCAGCGAGCCGGGGACCAAAGGTAAGACGCCGCAAGGCGGGGCGCCACGAAGCGCTCTCCGCTTTTGCCACCGGTTATTCCGGCAGTCGCGCCTGGTAATCGGTCAGCGCGTACAGCACGTCCTCGTCATAGAGCGCGCGCAACTGCTGTGGCGGGAGCAGGTTGGCGACATCGAGGATGGGGAAGCCCTCATCGGCCCTGAATTTCACCAGTGCGCGTATCAGATCTGCCAGGTTTCCGGACTCCTCCGGATTGGGCTCCAGCAGTTCGAGCTTCTCCAGCGTCGACTTGACGGCCTGCAGTTCGGACGGGTCGAACTTGTCGGCTTCCTCTGGCGTCGTGGGCACGTTGGTGAAATTGCGCCTGGCGCGGGCGAGCCAAACACCCGCCTCCTCAAGGCCATTCTTGCCGCCATTGATCAGGCGGCGAACTTCCCGGAGGTCATCGGCGTCGGCCGGGCGGTTGGCGTTCACCGCCGCCCAGAACGAGGTCGCCACCTTGAAGCCCGTGTCGGGCTTTCGCACCTGCTCCGGATCGCCGACCAGATTGAGACCCAGCTTTTCGCCGCGTCGCTTGAAATTGTCGCGGCCGGTGAGCTGCATGAAGCCCGATCCACGGTAGGTCCACCCGTCATTGGGTTCGGTATTGCCCAGCTGCTGGCGCCCGAACGCGCCGCCATACACATGGTTGGCGATGTCCTGCGGCCGGTGCTGCAGTCGTTCGGCATCGGCGGTGGTGACGCGTGACTTGAACACCTGCCGCAGTCGCTTGGCCGAGTAGTTGAGGTTCTCGTCGATGCGCGCAAATCCGCCGGTTTCGGTGGCGATCTGCGCCAGGAAGTGCTGGGCCCGGATCGGAGTGATGATCTGCTCTCCGATGACGTGGCGCCAGCCTTTGACGATCGCTTCAAGCAGATCGCTGCGCGCCCTGGGCGAGAACTTCGCCATCTTCTCTATGGTGATCAGCCCACCGCCACCCTCCTCGGGGTCGCAGTTCGGAGCCTCTTGCCCCAGGGCACTCAACGGCAGCAGCGGCACGATGGCCGAGCCGATCAGAACGCTTCTTCTCTTCACGACAAAACCTCTCAGTTGCACTCCAGAATTGGGATGTTCTCGGCTTTGGTCCTGGCGAGGATGGCGCTGGTCATGACCGCGCGGTTCTTGTCGCGATAGTCGCCAGAGTTCTCAAAGCCCCAGTGATGCAGCCCGCCGACGCAGAAGCCGTTGGTTCCGCCAGCGACCCGCGACACCAGCACCGGGGAACCGGAACTGCCGCCGGCGGAGTCGCAGCGATGTGAAAAATCCTTCGAGCTTGGCGGGTTTCCCCGCCCGGCGACGGCGATATCGATGGGCAGACACCCGATGATCGAGACCGTCTTGGGCTCGCCATTGGGGTGGTGCACCAGCACAGCCGGCTCGTCCGCGAGCGGCGCGGTGGCAAGCAAGCTCAGCGCGACGGCATTGGCAGGCAGGTCCGTTTTGGTCCGCACCACCGTAAAATCGAGATCGTAGTCGGTCGTGAGTACTGCCTCGCAGCCGACCTGCGGGCCCATCGTGGTGCTGTCGAACTTGTCGACGAAATAGTCGAACACGATGGTCGCGCCGTCGCACTCCGCCTGGTTGGCGATGCAGTGATTGTTGGTCATGATCGTCCGCGGACCGACGACGAAGCCGGAGCAGTTCTCCAGGTCCCAGCTCGGTGTGACGATCGAGAGGTAGGTGATGCTATGCGACACGGCCTCGAGGTCGGGCCTGCCGGCCTGCAGCAGAGGCGTCTGGTCGTCATCGCCGAAGATGGATTTCCACGGCCGCAGCGGATCCTCCTGGCGCAGCACCTTGGAGATCGCGAGGTCGGCGGAGGCCAGCTGAGGCGAATAGACGGCGACGGTGAGTTTCTCGCCGTAGATCAGTCCCGAGAGCAACTGCTCGTTTCTGGCGCCATCGGGATAGGGATAGACCAGCCGGTTCTCGGCGGCGCCGGCGCCGGGGATGCTCGGTCCCGCAATCACGATGGTCGACCCGGGCGCCAGGAAGCCGATCGACAGCGCGACGCGCGCGTACCAGCTGTCGGGCGCCCGCACCATCTTCTCGCGATGCTCCCCGACCATATCGAACGCCGAGATCGCAATCGCGGGGGCGTCCGGGTTGGCGCCGCCGCCCAGCGAGACTTCCTGGGCGGCCACCTTGGCGGCAACCAGCAGGACGGCAACGATCAGCAGTCCGCGCAGCGCCCACATGATCACTTCGCCGCCCGCGTGAACTTGACCACTTCACGGGCGTTGATCTTGCGGAACTGCCCACCATCGAGAAAGACCAGTTCCTGGCCTGGCTCAATCGCTCCCTCGCGCCGGTCCATCGGTCCGGAAGGCGGCTGGGAGAAGAAGACCACATCGTCCACATCGTCGCCGATCCGCTGGAACCCGACGATACTGGCAAGGTCGATGGTCTCGACCCGGCGCGTCCTGATGTCGAAGAAGGCCAGGTCGCTCGCCGGGTTTCCGCCGCGCGTGAGCCGGATCAGCTCGAGCCCGAGGACGTCCTTGTTGTTGTCCACCACCCGATCGCGATCTTTGTCGATCAGGCAACCAACATCGATCCGCCCACCGATCATGTTTCCCATCAGGTCGCGACTGAGAGTCGAGCAGGCGATGAGGCGGGCCCGCGTTTCGGCCGGCGTCCATCGCACGCCGAGCGCATAGGCGAGGCTGATGGCGCCGGAGACAATCGCCGCCGACTGCGAACTGCCGCGCATGGTGCCATAGAGGTTGAGCGGCAGCGTGCTCATGACGCCTTCGCCGCCGGCGCCGACCGCAAATTGCGGGTTCGAGTTCATGCCGCCAAGGACTTTCGTGCCGGCGCCATTGAGCGCGACGACGGTGACCACGTTGTCGCGGGTCAGAGCGAGGCAAGCCGGCGTGAGATCGCAGCCCTCCTGCTCTTTGTCGTTTCCGGCTGCCGCAACGAACAGCACACCGGTGTGCTTGGTGATGAGTTCGCTCAGCCACTCACGGCGCTCTTCGCCATTTCCGTCGTCTTCGATCTCGGCGGGGCGAAAGCCCAGGCTGAGGTTCACCAGGTGAACCTGCTGCTTGAACATGATCCGACCGAGGGCCCGGAGCAGCCAGCGCCCATAGCCTTCGTCCGTCAGGTTATCCATGTCGACCTGCACGCCGACGATCTTGGCCAGCGGGTTGATCCCGCCGACGCCGAACTTGTCCCACCTGGAGGCAATGAGCCCGGCCAGGTGCGTGCCATGCCGGGGGCGCACGAACACTTCAGTGTTCTGCACGGTTTCGGTGTGGAAGCGCCCGCTCGCGCCGCAGCGCTCCCGCTCCCGAGGCACCAGCCCGTCTGAGTGCGGCAAGGCGTTGGCGGCCGGAGCAATTGAGGCTCGCGCCATCCCCAGCGACAGTTCCGGCAGGCCGCTGAGGTCCCCGCCGATGATCGGGCACATGTCGAGGTCCCGGTTGACCTTGCTGCCGCAGTCGAACACCACGAAGTCTTCCGGCATGTCGCAATGCTTGGCATCGAAGAAACTGTCGATGATCATCACGCTGGGCATTACCCCGGTCTCGCTGATCCTCTGGCGCAGCTCTTCGGCCTCTTCGAGCGGAAAATCGATCGCGGCGAGCAAGTCCATCTGGCTCTCGTCGAACTGATCCAGGCTGGAGAAGGGCGCAGCCTTCACATGCTCGAGCCACTTGGTTGACTTCACCAGCTCGTTGCCGATTTCCATGCGCTTGATGACGTCGGAAGGGAGGGCAACCTTGCCGGCACTCTTGGTGAAGTCCGGCAGCACCTTGAAATCCGGCAGCACAGTGTTCGGCGTGACCGGCAATACCAGCGGCTCGCTGAAGACGACCTCACGGTCGTTGGAGAACAGCTTGTAGGGTTGGGTGGTGAAGCGGTTCGACACCACGTCCACGCCGACTGGCCGGCTGAGCACGGCACACAGCGTCTCGCAGTCCGACGGTACCGCGACGGTATAGTCGAGCTTGGGCAACTGCACCGTGCTCGTGAGCTTGATGTCGGAAGCGTCGGGGAAGCTGTAGTTGAGCCAGTCGACATAGCTCGGGCAATCCTCCGCCGGCAGCACCTTGCTGCCACAGGCGGGATTGTCGGAGATGAGTTCTTCGAGGCTGGTCCCGGCCGGCCGGACGACCTCGTAGGCCGACAGGGTCGTATCGATCGACACAGCCGGAATGAGGATTTCGTCGCCTGGCATTAACCGCGACCAATCGCCTTCCGAGATTTCGAGCTGCAGCAGGCTATCGACCGACACGACATCCGCCTTGCTGGTCGGCTGCGCCAGGTTCAGCTCCCGGCTGCATGCATCCGGATTGAGGTCGCAGGTCAATGAGTCGACCACCCGCGGGAAATACGGCCCCTCTATTGCACCACGGTCACGCAGTACCTGCTCGATCCGATCTCCAGGCTGAACAATGTACCTTTCTACCGGCACCGATCCATTGGCGATCAGCACCATGTAGAGTGACTCGATCTTGGCCGATAGTTCTCGATCCTCAGCGGAGTTCAGGCTGCCGATAACGCCCGCTTGCGCGGCGCCGGCAGAAAGAATCGGATATGTTGAAAGGCCAACGAGACAGAGTAGATATCGCCACATGCTACACCTCCTCGAAAGTACATTACTGTACCATGGTGACTGCAGATTTGTCGATTCAGTTATGGGTCTGATCAATATTGAGTTTTGATAAGCAGTGAAGGCTATTGGGGCGACCTTGAAGCAAGTCCTGGGCCGGCCATGAGGGTGATGCGGGGCTAGGTCCGCGGCAGCATCCTGCCTCACCGCTATCGCAGGGGGGCGGCGCTTCCGCATCCCCCAATTGGGCGATGAAGCGGGGTCGAGTCCCTGATCCTGTCCCTCTCGAACGCTGGGGCGGCAGCTATGTGCCGTGGCCCGGCCTGGCTTTGCGGGAGTGGAAAATGGCGACGCTTGTCATCAATGCAGGACAAACCCTGGACGACCTGGCCTTTGTGGGCAATCCGACCGATATCGCGGCGCCGCTGGAGATGCTCGGTGGCGGCCAGGCCAATGTGAGCTTCCTGTTCTACATCGATGAGGAAGGTCCCATCGATACGACCACCGGCATTCTTCGTCTCGATGACAGCTTCACGCTGCCCACGCCGCCGATCGGCTTCATGCCGCCGACCGGGACGTATAGCGAAAACCACCAGTACGAGATGACCGGGCCCGGCAACTTCACCATCCTCGACCCGGTCAGCGGCGAGGCGATCGGCACGGTCACCGGCGCGCCCTATAGCTTCACCCTGTTCGTCACCACCACCTATGACGCCGGCACCGGCCAGACCACCTGGGACTATGGAACGGTCGTCCCCGGCAACCCGTGGTTCGGCTTCTGGACCGAGGACGACACGGTGACCCTCGACGCCGGAGACGACCGCTTCGTCGACAATACCGGCCAGCTGACGCTCGATGCCGGCGACGGCAATGACGACATCTTCGCCTATGGCGACGACCCGGTGACGGCCGAGGACGCCGACCAGGTGAACGGCGGCGAGGGTGACGACAACATCCAGTACCAGTTCGGCGGCCACACCATCGACGGCGGCGCCGGCAATGACAGCATCGGCAGCAGCGGTGGAACGCATCAGGGCAGCCTCGTCACCACGCTTATCGGCGGCGAGGGCAATGACGTCGTCTATGGCTCGGCGACGGCGGATCGCTTCGTCGAGGACGATGGCCATGGCGACGATACCTATGTCGGGGGCACCGGCAGCGACACCATTGACTATTCGGCCATCGGCGGCGGCGGGGTCAGCGTCGATCTGGGCATCGGCTTCGCCGTGCAGGACACCGGCGCGGCGGGCAACGACATCATCGTCGAAATCGACAATGTGGTCGGCACGGCTGCGGCGGATACGCTCAGGGGCCATAGCGGCGCCAACCGGCTGGAGGGAGGTGGCGGCGACGATACCGTTCATGCCTCGGCCGGTACGGATTTCCTTGATGGCGGGGAGGGCACCGATACTGCGGTCTTCACCGGCTCGCCCGGCGACTATGCGGTCAGCACCAATACCGAGAACCAGCTGGTGATCACCAGCGGCGCCGGTACCACGACGCTCACCGGCTTCGAGTGGGTGCAGGTGGGCAGCACCACCTACGATTTCGCCGTGCTGCTGGCCGGCGCCCCGGTGATTACCTCCGGCGGAGGCGGCGACACCGCCACGGCCGAGGTCAACGAGAACAGCCTCGCGGTGATGACCGTCGAGGCGGTCGACCCCAACAGCTCCGACACGCTGAGCTTTTCCATCATCGGCGGTGACGATGGCGGCTTCTTCGAGATCGACGAGATGACCGGCGCGCTGCGGTTCAAATCCTTCGAATACTATCCGGCGCCGAACTTCGAAGACCCGCGCGACACCGACCATGACAACATCTACCACGTGACGGTGCAGGTCGCCGACGGCAACGGCCATTTCGACACGCAGGATATCGCGGTCAGCGTCAACGACCTCCAGCACGTCACCATTATCGGCACCTCGTTGAACGATGTGATCGATGCCACCCACACGGTCGCCGGCGAGCCCTTCCCCGGCAACGAGGATGATTTCATCGCCGGGCTCGAGGGCGATGATGTGATCGCCAGCCTCGAAGGCAACGACACCCTGGTCGGGGGCGATGGCGTCGACAACCTGGATGGCGGCGACGGCGATGACAGGCTCGATTTCTCGGGCGAGGGCGGCGTCGGCGGGGTCGTGGTCAACCTCTCGGGCAACAGCTTCGACATCGGCAATGGCGACCCGGTCACCATCGCCGCGCACAGCGCCCAGGACACGTTCGGCAATATCGACACGATCGCCAATATCGAGGGCGCCCGCGGCACCGAGCACAACGACGTGTTCATCGGCACCGACGAGATCAGCAATTTCGAGGGTCTGGGCGGCGACGACATCCTGATCGGCGGGTCGCGCGACGATTTCTTCAACCCCGGCGCCGGCAATGACTTTGCCGATGGCTCGGGTCCCAACGATGCCGACGTCATCCACTATTACGAGGAGAACTCGGCCACCCCGCAGCAGCACGGCATCGTCGTGGTGCAGGACGGCGACAATAGCGGCACTATCATCGACCCCTGGGGCGATACCGACACCTTCCTCAACATCGAGAGCATCCGCGGCACCGATTTTGCCGACAGCTTCACCGGAGCCGGTGGCCGCGACCGCTATATCGGCGCCGACGGCGCCGACAGTTTCGATGGCGGCGGCAACTTCGATGAGCTCGACTACTTCTGGGAGAACAATGTCCAGACCCACTCGCACGGCATCATCGCCAACCTGAGCGGCGAGGCGCTCGGCCCGATCGAGATCGAGAACCTGTCGGTTGCCGGCATCGGCGCGGGCGAGATCATCGACACCTATGGTGAGACCGATACCGTTGCCAGCATCGAGGGCATTACCGGCACCATCCGGCAGGACTACATCGCCGGCAGCGAGGCCGACAACGTCTTCCAGGGCGAGGAAGGCGACGACGTGCTGATCGGCAACGGCGGCAATGACGAGCTGATCGGCGATGCCGGCGCCGACATCCTGGATGGCGGCGAAGGCAACGACCAGGTGAACTATCGCGCTGAAACCGCGCATTTCAAACACCTGCCCGGCGCGCACGGCGTCATCGTCAACCTCTCGAGCGAGATGCTGGAGGGTGTCAGCGTCGCCGGCATTGCGACGACCGACGTCGCGGCGGGCACCGCCATCGATACGCATGGCGAACTCGACCAGCTGAGCAGCATCGAGCGGATCAACGGCTCCGAGCATGACGACCTAATCGTCGGTGGGAACCAGCGCGACGAGCTGCATGGCCGCGAGGGGAACGACGAGCTGCGCGGTGGTCGCGGCGAGGATGAATTGCAGGGCGGCGCCGGTGATGACCTGCTGGTGGGCGGCGGTGCTGACGATTTCGACGCCGATTTCTTCGTCGGCGGTCGTGGCGACGATACCATCGTCGGTGGCGAAAACGCCAATGAACACAATCGGGTGCAGTATAACGGCGAAACCGAATGGGGCGACAATGACCCTGGTATGCACGGCGTCATCGTCAACCTGTCGAACGCGGCGCTCGAAGGGGTGAGCGTTGCCGGCATCGCCACCACCGACGTGGCCGCCGGCACGGCCATCGACAGCTATGGCGATACCGACACGCTGATCAACATCCAGAATGTGGACGGCACCGAGTACGACGACATCCTCGTGGGGGACGACACCCGCAACGACCTCAACGGGCGGGCCGGCAATGACCAGCTGTTCGGCGGCCTCGACGAGGACGATTTGAAGGGTGGCGCCGGCGATGACCTGCTGGTGGGCGGCGGCGCGGATGATTTCAGCGCCGACTTTTTTGTCGGCGGGCGCGGCAACGACACCCTGATCGGCGGTGAAAACGCCAATGAATACAACCGGGTGCAGTATATCGGCGAAACCGAGTGGGACGACCAGGACCCGGGCAGCCACGGCGTCATCGTCAACCTCTCCGGGCAGGCGCTCGAAGATGTGAGCGTTGCCGGCATCGCCACCACCGACGTTGCGGCCGGCACCGCAATCGACAGCTATGGCGATCTCGACACCTTGGTGAACATCCAGAATGCCGACGGCACCCAGTATGACGACATCATCGTCGGCGGCGACGAGGACAGTGATTTCGACGGCCGCGGCGGCAATGACATCATCATCGGCGGCAACGGCAACAACCACATGGTGGGTGGCGACGGCAACGACACCATCACCGGCGGCAACCGCGACGATTTCGTCGATGGCGGGCGGGGTGATGACGTCGCGCATGGCGGCGGCAACGGCGAAAACGAATACGACAACATCGAGTATCGCGAAGCCGCCGATGGCGTCCACGTCATCAAGACCTCGCGCACCGAGGGGACGGTCGACGGAGCCTGGGCCGGACACGACGTGTTCGACGGTTTCGAGATCGTCGTCGGCTCCAACCATGCCGACCTGTTCGATGGCAGCGCCGAGAACGATGATTTCACCGGCAATGCCGGCGATGACGTCTTCAACGGCGGCGCGGGCAGCGACCGCGTCGTCTACGAAAAAGAGCAGTACGCCGTTGGTGGCGAGGACACGCATGGCGTGATCGTCAACCTGTCGGACACCGAGATCTCAGCCGATGTGGGGCAGGGGAGTATTGTGGTTGCCGCCGGCACGGCCATCGATGGCTTTGGCGACACCGACACGCTCAACAGCATCGAGCAGATCGACGGCACTGAGTTCGACGACCACATCGTCGGCACGCAGAACGGCGAGTTCAACGAGCTGCAGGGCCGCGACGGCAACGACGTGCTGATCGGCGGCACCGGCCGCAACAACCTCAGCGGCGGCGACGGCGACGACACGCTGGTCGGCGGCGACGAAGACGACAACCTCGATGCCGGTCGCGGCAACGACGTGGTGTCGGCCGGCGGCGGCAATTTCGACTACATCAACGGCAGCTCGGGCACTGACAGCATCGATGGCGGTGACGGCTACGACCTGATCGGTTTCAAGGGCTTCAACGGCGACGACCATGTGCATGTGGTGCTCGACGCCTCGGCGCCCGGCAATGGCAGCATCACCGGTGAGTTCGACGGCGAGGCGGTGGCGACCAGCTTCACCGCCGCCGAGCAGGTGACCGGCACCGCCGGCAATGACAGCTTCCTGGTCGAAACCGGATTCGAGGCGACCGAGCATAGCCGCCACACCTTCTGGGATGGCCGCGGCAGCAATGGCCGGGCCTTCGATTTCGTCGGCGGCAACGGCAACGACACGTTCACCGACAATTCCGGCGTCGACGGCGGCGCCGCGCTTGTCGACTACGACGAAGAGAAGTTCTCGGCGGCAGATTACCACGACTGGCAATGGGGCACGCACGCCGGCGAGCACGGGGTGATCGTCAACCTCTCGGCCACGGCTCAGACGGTGACCGATTTCGATTTCAACGATGGCGAGGCGCCGGCGGAGGTCACCGTCGCGGCCGGCCAGGCGCTCGATACCTTCGGCAGCACCGACACGTTGAACGGCATCCAGGCGGTGGTTCTCACCGACGCTGCCGACCACTTCTTCGGTTCCGACACCGGCAACTATGTCGAAGGGCGGAAGGGCGACGACACCATTGTCGGCGGCGCCGGCAACGACAACTTCAACGGCGACGAGGGCAATGACAGCATTTCGGGTGGCGCCGGCGACGACAACCTGAGCGGCTGGATCGGCGACGACAGCATCTCGGGCGGTGCAGGCGGCGACTACATCAATACCGGTTTCGGCAACGACAGCGCCGATGGCGGCTCCGGTGGCAGTGGCAGCACCTGGGACACCCTGGGCTTCAGCTGGGGGCAGCCGGTTGAGCCGGGTGACGGGATCGAGGTTGTCTTCAACGGCGCCGATGGCGCCGGCAGCGCCACGGGATCCTTCGCCGACGGCACCGACGACGAGGGCAACCCGCGCCACGGCAGCGTGAACCTGACCTTCACCGGCTTCGAGCATGTCGAAGGCACCAGCGGCGATGACAGTTTCACCAGCGAGGCCGGCTTTATCGCAAGCGCCGACTCGCCGCGCCCCTGGCCCGGCGATCGTGGCACCGGGCTGGTCGATGTCAGCGGCGGCGCCGGCAATGACAGCTTCGTCGATCTTGCCGACCCGACGGGCGCGGCAGGCGGCAGCGTCCTCGTCAGCTATGACGGCGACAAGTGGGGCATCGCCGACTTCGACGGTCATCTCTGGGGCAGCGAGGCCGGCGAGCACGGTGTGGCCGTCAACCTGTCGGGCAGCCTGCAGACCGCCACCGGCTTCGACCTCAACGATGGCGGATCCCCGGTGACGCTCGACGTCGCGGCGCACCAGAGTTTCGGCATTTTCGGCGATACCGACAGTTTTGCCGGCATCCAGGCGGTATGGCTGACCGACGCCGACGACTGGTTCTGGGGCGATGACACGCTCGACAGCTTCGTGGGCGGCGCCGCCGGCGACGACCACCTGTTCGGCGGGGCCGGCGACGACCTGTTCTTCGGCGGCACCGGGGCCGATATCATTGTCGGCGGCGCGGGCCACGACACCGTCCGCTACGACTGGCATGGCGAGGCCCCGATGGGCATCCTCGTCAACCTCACCGCCAGTCCTTTCACCTTCCCCGGCATGTACAACGTCGCCTCGGGCCAGATCCGCGATCTCGATGGCAGCATGGACGCGGTGTCGGAGATCGAGGAGATCATCGGCAGCAACTTCAACGACTTCATGGTGGTCGGCGACCAGGGCATGGTGCTGCGCGGCGGGGGCGGCAACGACACGCTTTCCGCCGGCTCGGGCGTCGACCGCATCTATGGCGGCGATGGCGACGACTGGATCGGGGCCGGTAATCACCTGCTCGGCGACGGCGACAACTATCTCGACGGCGGCGAGGGCAGCGACACCATCGGTGGCGCCGGCGGCGCCGACGAGATGTATGGCGGCGGCGGGCAGGACCAGATGGTCGGCCGGCAGGGCGACGACGTGATGCATGGCGGCACGCACCAGGACAACCTCTATGGCAGCGTCGGCAATGACGAGCTCCACGGCGACGATGGCGACGACCTGCTGGTCGGCGGCTCGGGCGACGACCTGATCGACGGCGGCACCGGCGATGCCTTTGGTGGCGTCGACGGCATCGACGACGACCTGGTCGACTATTCGCTCGAGGCCTCCAACGAGGATGCGGGCGGGCCGCTCGCCACCGGCGAAGGCGTCATCGTCAACATGTCGGATGACGCGGTGACGGTCGGCAGCCACACGGTGGCGGCCGGGCATGCCCGGGACGTGTTCGGCGGCAATGACACGCTCAGCGAAATCGAGAACGTGCGCGGCACCACACACGCCGACACGCTGATCGGCGACGGCGAGGACAACGACCTCTTGGGGCTCGGGGGCGATGACACACTGATCGGGGGCGACGGCGCCGACCTGCTCGACGGTAGCAGCGGCAGCGACGCCCTGACCGGCGGCGGCGGCGCGGACACGCTGATCGGTGGCGGCGGCGACGGCGAGGATACCGCATACTATTCCGGCGACCGCGCCGACTACGAGGTGGTCGCCCATCCGGGCGGAAGCTTCACCATCACCGACCTGAGGGCCGGGCCGAACGATGGCGTCGACCAGGTTTCCGGGGTGGAGAACTTCGCGTTTGCCGATGGAACGTTCACCGCGGCGCAGCTGCTGAACGCTCCGGTGACGGCGCCCACGGACGCCGACGGCGCCGACAACCAGATCGACGAGAACGCGGGCGTCGGCAGCACGGTGGGCATCACCGCGGCGGCCAGCGACCCGAATTCCGGCGACACCATCACCTACTCGCTCAGCAGCAACCCGGGCGGGTTGTTCGCCATCGACGCCGAGACCGGCGTCGTCACCACCGCGGCCAATATCGACTTTGAAACCACTGGCGGCAGCGTCGAGATCGAGGTCACTGCGACCTCGAGCGACGGCTCGTCCGAGGCCACCACCTTCGAGGTGGCGATCGGTGACGTCGACGAAGCGCCAGAAGCGAGCGATGCGACGGTGACCGTCGCCGAGGACGGTACCTATGCGTTCGATGCCGACGATTTCCCCTTCACCGACCCCGACCAGGGCGGCGGTGGGCTGGTCTCGGTCACCATCTACTCGCCGCCCGGCGCCGGCACGCTGAGCTTTGACGGCACGCCGCTCGACGCCGGGGCAATCGGCACGGGCTTTACGGTCAGCGCCGCCGACCTCGCCGCCGGAAAACTCACCTTCACGCCGGCCGCCGATGCCAATGGCGACGATTACGCCTCGTTCTCCTATGCCGTTTCGAGTGCCAGCCAGTTCGGCCTCGCCGCCGCCTGGAGCTTTGAGGGCTCGGGCGAGGATATCTCAGCGGGCAGCAATGACGTGGCTTTGTTCGGCGGCGCTACCTATGGCACCGGCCTGCGCGGCCAGGGTCTCGAGCTCGACGGCAATGTCGGCAGCTATGCCCAGGAAATCGGCAGCAGTTCCGACTTCGACCTGGGCGAGGGCGAATTCTCGGTAGTGGCCTGGTTCCGCCTCGACGGCGCGACCGGCCGCGAGCAGACGCTGATCGAGGATTTCTTCTCGGGCGGCGGGCCGGGCTGGACCTGGACCATGCCCGGAGCCTCAGACCTGCGGCTCCACGCCAGCGGTGCCGTTGTTGCTGACCTGCCAGCCTCGAACCTTCAGGATGGCAACTGGCACCAGGCCGTGGTGACCCGCTCGGGCGACACCTTCAGCCTCTATCTCGACGGCGTGCTGGGCACGACCTACACCGCGAGCGGGGCCATCACCTCCAGTGGCGGCCCGCTGCTGATCGGCGCCCGCAACGCCGCCGACGGCCGCAATTTCACCGTCGATGGCGCGATCGACGACGTCGCGGTGTGGCGCCGCGCCCTGAGCGCCGGCGAGATCGCGGCGCAATGGAACGATGGCGATGGTCTCGACATTGCCAGCGCCGGCACGCCGATCCTTTCCGCCCCGGCGACGATGACCATCGACGTGACGCCGGTGAATGACGCGCCGGTGCTGAGCTCGAATGGCGGCGGCGAAACCGCCGCCATCAGCCGGGCCGAGAACGGCCTCGCCGTGACCACGGTGGTCGCTGCCGATATAGACGGCCCGGGCGTCACCTACAGCATCATCGGCGGGGCCGATGCGGCGCGGTTCGTGATCAACCCAACCACCGGCGTCCTGAGCTTCGTTGCGGCCCCCGATTTCGAGGCCCCCACCGATGCCGACGGCAACAATGTCTACGAGGTGGTGGTCGCCGCGAGCGACGGTTCGCTCAGCGACACGCAGAGCATCGCGGTCACCGTCACCGACCTCAATGGCGTCACCATCAACGGCACCGGCAGCGCCGATACGATCGATGCCACCCACACCCCGGCGGGCCAGCCGCTGCCGACCGACGAAGCCGACACCATCTTCGGCAATGGCGGCAATGACGTGATCAGCGGGCTGGGCGGCGACGACACGATCGATGGCGGCATCGGCAGCGACACCATGCGCGGCGGCGCCGGCAACGACACCTATATCGTCGGCGCCAGCACCGACCAGGTGATCGAGATCGCCGGGGAGGGCACCGACCTGGTGCGCTCGTCGGTGACCTACACGCTGGCTGCCGAGGTCGAAAACCTGACGCTCACCGGCGCAACCAGCATCAACGGCGCCGGCAATGGGCTCGCCAACGTAATCACCGGCAACACCGCCAACAATACGCTCAATGGCGGGCTGGGCGCCGACCAGCTGATCGGTGGGCTCGGCAACGACATCTACGTGGTCGACAATGTCGGCGACACCGTCGTCGAACTGGTGGGCGAGGGCACCGACCTGGTCCAGTCCTCGGTCTCCTATGGCATCGACGAAGAGGTCGAGAACCTGACGCTCACCGGCACCGCCAATATCGACGGCACGGGCAACGCGCTTGCCAACCTCATCACCGGCAATGCCGGCAACAACACGCTGAATGGTGGCGGCGGTCTCGATACGCTGGTCGGCGGCGCCGGCAACGACCACTACGTCATCGACGAAGCGGCCGACATTGTCACCGAAGCCGCCAATGCCGGCACCGACACGGTGCAGTTCGAGGGCTCGGGCGATTACACGTTGGGCGGCAATGTCGAAAACCTGATCCTCGGCGCCGATGCCGCCAACGGCACCGGCAACGCGCTCGCCAACGCCATCACCGGCAATGCCGAGGCCAACGTGCTCAACGGCGCGGCCGGCGCCGACATCCTCACCGGCGGGGCCGGCGATGATACCTATATCGTCGACAATGCCGGCGATCAGGCGATCGAGCAGGCTGGCGGCGGCACCGACCAGGTGAACGCCTCGGTCAGCTTCACGCTGGGCGCCGAGGTCGAGAACCTGACGCTGACCGGCACGGCCGCCAGCAACGGCACCGGCAACGCCCTCGCCAACGTCATCACCGGCAACGCCGCCGCCAATACGCTGAACGGCGGCGCCGGTGCGGATCTGCTGGTCGGTGGAGCCGGCAACGACATCTACATCATCGACGAAGCCGGGGACGTGATCGACGAAAGCGTCAATGGCGGGGCCGGCACGGATACGGTGCAATCTGCCATCTCGTTCGACCTCGGCAGCGCCTCGGTGCTCGGCGATGTCGAGCGGCTGACCCTCACCGGCACAGCCAATATCGATGGCACCGGCAACGAGCTCAACAACGTGCTCACCGGCAATGGCGGCGACAACGTCCTCGATGGCGGTGCGGGCGCGGATACCCTCGCCGGGGGCCTCGGCAACGACACCTACCTCACCGATGGTGGCGAGACGATCACCGAGGCGGCCTCGGCCGGCATCGACACGGTGCGTGCCTCGGTCGATTACACCCTGGGCGCCAACCTCGAGAACCTGGTGCTGGTTGGCGCTGCGCTCGCCGGTACCGGCAACGGCCTCGACAACACCATCACCGGCAATGCCAACGCCAACGTGCTGAGCGGCGGCGCCGGCATCGACACCATGCTCGGCGGGGCGGGCGACGATATCTACATCGCAGACAATGTGGGCGACGCGGTGACCGAACTGGCCGGCGAAGGCGTCGACGAGGTGCGGAGCTCGGTGAGCTACAGCCTCGGCAATGACGTCGAGAACCTGGCTTTGACCGGCACCTCGGCGATCAACGGCACCGGCAACAGCCTCGCCAACCTGATCACCGGCAACGGCGCCAGCAACACCCTGAGCGGGGGGGCCGGCAACGACACCCTCAATGGCGGGGCCGGCGCCGACAGCATGGCCGGCGGCGAAGGCGATGACAGCTTCATCGTCGACAACCTGGGCGATGTGGTCAGCGAGCTCGCCGGCGAGGGCACCGACCTGGTGCTCTCCTCGGTCTCCCATACGCTGGGGGCCGAGGTCGAGAACCTGACGCTGACCGGCACCGGCGCCATCAACGGCACCGGCAACAGCCTCGCCAATCTGATCATCGGCGGCATCGGCGCCAATGTCCTCAACGGGCTCGAAGGGGCCGACCTGATGAGCGGCGGCGCCGGCGGCGACACCTATGTCGTCGACAATGCCGGCGATGTCGTCGACGAGTTGAGCCATGACGGGGCCGGCATCGACACGGTGCAGTCCTCGATCAGCTTCAGCCTCGCCGACTCGGCTCACGTGCTGGGCGAGGTGGAGCGGCTGACCCTCACCGGCACGGCGAACCTCACCGGCACCGGCAACGCTGCGGACAACCTGATTACCGGCAACGCCGGCAGCAATGTCCTCGATGGCGGGGCAGGGACCGACACGCTGGCGGGTGGCCTCGGCAACGACACCTACATTGCCGATATCGTCGGCGACGTGGTCACCGAGGCCGCCTCGGCGGGCACCGACACGGTGATCTTCAACGGCGCCGCCGGCACGTTCGTGCTCGGCGCCAATGTCGAAAACCTCACCCTCGGCGGCTCCGCGGCGATCGGCGGCACCGGCAACGGGCTCGCCAACGTGCTGATCGGCAACGCCGCCGGCAACACGCTCTCGGGCGGGCTCGGCAACGATACGCTGAACGGCGGTGGCGGTGCCGACGCCCTGATCGGCGGCGGCGGCAACGACACCTATGTCGTCGACAATGCCGGCGACAGCGTCGACGAGGCGACCGGCGGTTCGGGGGTGGACACCGTCCAGTCCTCGGTCAGCTTCAGCCTCCTCGCCGACGGGGCGCACGTCCTGGGGGTGGTCGAAAACCTCATCCTCACCGGCACGGCGTCGGTCTCCGGCACCGGCAACGCGCTCGACAACCTGGTCAGCGGCAACTCCGGCAGCAACATCCTGTTCGGCGCGGCCGGCGACGATACGCTGAACGGCAATAACGGAGCGGACACGCTGATCGGCGGCACCGGCCATGACGACCTGTTCGGCGGCGCCGGCGCCGATGTGTTCGACTTCAACGTCGCCGATTTCGGCGGCGCCGGCGGCGCGATGGCCGATCACTCCGACGAGATCTTCGATTTCTCCATCGCCGACGGCGACAGCATCGACCTGTCGGGCCTGCTCAACGACGCCATGGCGCTGGTCGGCGGCAACGCCAACAGCCTGCTCCGGGCCTCGATGGTGGGTGACGACCTGGTCATCGAAGTCAACGAAAGCGCGGTGCTCGACGGCTCGGCCGTCCAGTCCAACTGGGGCGAAGCCATCACCGTCCGCGACGTCGGTGATCCGGAGGGAGTGAACGTCGTCTTCGCCAACCAGACCTGGCACTACGACGCCGACACGAACCTCTTCGGCCTCTAGCAGTCACCGTTTCAAACGAACGGTGACAAGGCCGGCGGGCCTGGCGCAACGACCTCCAGCGCCAGGCCCGGGGCCTCACGGGATCGGCAGGGCGCCGCGCAATCGGCACCCACAGTTCACAGACGAGGCAACGCTGCGCACCAACTGCGCGGCGTGAAATGCAGCGTAACCGGTCGCAGCCAGCCTGCGACCGACGCTGCGCAGAGCAGACGATTTGTAACATTCTGGCAGGAGGAAGCTATGAGACGACGTGAAGTCCTTATTCTGGTTGCCGGCGCTGCCGGCGCCGCCGCGATCTCGCCGGTGAGGGCTGCGGCCGATAGCATCAGTGCGGCGCTGGACGCCATCTCACCCGAGGTAGCGCTCGCGACCGCGCAGGTCCGAGAGCTGCAGTTCCGACAGGTCATTTCAGTCGAGGCTCAGGGGCAGACGCGCCGGTTGAGTTCGGATCGCGAAATATCCGGCGACGCATTCAAGCTGATCCTGACGTTCGAGGTGTCGAGCCAAGCCTACTACAAGAAGGCACTGACCAGGCCGATCTGGCCGAAAGGAAATTCGGGCGTCACCTTTGGGATCGGCTACGACATCGGCTACATGTCGGCCAAGACCTTCCGCAGCGATTGGGACGCCATCCTCGATGAAGCCACCATGGCTGTGCTCGAGACCGCAGCTGGCAAGAAGGGCGCCGACGCAAAGGCGATCGTCAAGAACTACCAGAACATCAGCATTGACTGGACAGAGGCGGAGAAGCAGTTCCGCCGCTATGTCCCTTATGTGGTCGGCGAAATGGAAGCCGCATTTCCGAATACGGAGAACCTGAACGGCGACTGCCGGGGCGCCCTGGTTTCGCTGGTCTACAATCGGGGCAGCAAAATCGACGGCACCAAGCGCCGCCGGGAGATGCTCAACATCAGGACGCATCTCAAGAAGGGCGACCTCGACCTCATTCCTCAGGAATTCATCGCCATGACCCGGCTCTGGGATATCGACGAACTGCCAGGTCTTCACACGCGTCGCAACCTGGAGGCCGCGCTGTTCCAGCGCGGGCTGAACGATGCGCGCGGTTAGTTTCGCGGCGCTCGCTGTCTTGCTGCTGCTGGCCGCCCCAGGTGGCGCGCTGGCTCAGTTTGACGGCGGCGGCGGTGGTGGGTTCGACAGCGGTGGTGGAATTGGCGTTGATGGTGGTGGATTCAACGTTGATGACGGTGGGTTCAACGTTGATGACGGCGGGTTCAACGTTGATGACGGCCGGTTCAACGTTGATGACGGCCGGTTCAACGTTGATGACGGCCGGTTCAACGTTGATGACGGCCGGTTCGATGACGGTAGCGGGATCTCCGGTGGCGAGATAAGCGGCACTGGTACCATCGTCATAGGTCCCGATGGCGCGATCAGCTTTGAACCGACTGATCCGACACTGCGGAATACGCCTATTCCAGGCATGCGGGCAGAGCTCCCCGACGACATCAGGGAGCTGTTTCCCACACCCTTTCCGAAGCCTCCCGAGGATGACAGCGGGCTGCCTGGAGACTTTAACCCCCACCATTGTCTCGATTGCGAACCCGCAGATCCGGCGATCGGAGAGGGAACACTGCCGGCATTGGAGGTACCGCTGACGCCTCGCCTGCGGCAAGTTGGCCTGAAAGTCGAAGGCAATCCCGACAATACTCAGATTGCGCAGTGCAGCTCGGCCGTTCAATCGCTGCGCTCGCAGGTCTCCCAGGTGTCACCGTTCCTGGGGAACCGGATGGACGGGTTCCTCCAGGGTTGCCTTCAGGCGGAGGCCAGCAAACCCTTTAGCGACTGGCAAAGCGACCTCCAGGGGCAGGTGGCGCAATGCCTGAAGACCTACGCGGACTACGACACCAGCTGCCTGCAGAAGCAGGACGTCGTGGTTGACCAGCGCATCTTTGGACGCATCGGTATGCTGTTCATGGCCGTTGGCGTAAACGCGCCCCAGCCGACCTGCACGGCAACGCTGCTGAGCGAGACTACGGTCATCACGGCCAGGCACTGCTATTGGCGAGAGGCGTTAGGCATCTCGGCCGACACGGTTGTGACCGATGCTGCAAAGCTGTTGATTTTCGCACCCAATCCGGAATTGAAGCCCGGCAATGGGGTGTTACCGCCATACGTGGCCATCACGAACGAAGTCACGCCGACTGGCGATATCCCGATCGAGTTGCTGGATGAAATGCCGCCGGTCGATAACGACGTTATCGTATTGCGACTGGCCAATCCGATCCCGCTGGAACAGCCGAGGCTATCCGTTCACTGGCGGGAGGCCAACGCCGGAGAGCAGTTGACGATCGTCGGCTACCAGGAGCTGGCCTACCGCCGGATGCTGCTCGAGCAACTGACGCGTGGTGAGGTGATGCTCGATGGGTGGTCGATGTTGAACGGCGGCGCGTTCGCCGCTTTCATGCGAGCCGATCGAGGCGCCATGTGTATTGCGGCTTCGATCATACCCGGAGAAGTCCAGCACTTCTGCCAGAGCTATCGAGGTACGAGTGGGGCCCCGATCTTTGCTGGCGACCTGCAGGGCACGGACTCCGACGGGGATGGCGACGCGAACACCGTGACAATTATCGGACTTCAGTCTCGCGGCGACAGTTCCGATGTTCGCGACAAGGAGCTGGGCGGTCCGACCAATGTGGCCGCCGCGCCCAACGAGACGATCCTTGAGGTGCTTGCAACCAACTAGCCAGCAAGGCCCGGCCCCCTGGGCGACGCACACGAAGGTCCGCTTCTGGCACGAAGCGGACTTTCGCATCCGACGATGCCTCCCCCAACCGGAGGGAGTGAACGTCGCCCGTCGCTAACCAAACCTGGCACCACGACGTGGCCCCCTTGGCGCAACGGCCTCCCGCGCCAGGGCCAAACGACCAGCAAGTGTGAGGTATTGACGAACCAGGCTAGCCGCAGACGTCGACTTCCTGCCTTACATGCGCTGCTATCTCGTCAACCTTGGAGTACTTGCCTCGATATAGTACCGCCCAGTACGGCCCACTCGGGACCACGATCGCGCCTCGACGGGACAATTGCCGCATCATGATCCTGTGGGCCAGGTCGATGTTCGGGGCGGGCGTTTTCAGCTCTGCGAAGGTGTAGCTCGAGTTGAACTCGTAGCTCGTCTGGTCAATCACCGACACCTGATAGAGCCCCACCGACCACGTATCCGGGTTGTCCTTGGAACCGACGTCGATCACCTCAATTCCCGGCCGGAACGACGACTCGTAGCGAGCCGTCGCTACCCAAAGCTCCCCCGCTGCCCGGACGCGTTCGTGGGGGGCAAGTGTCCGCCAGTTGGGACAAAAGAACGCGATGTCACTGGCAGCGTCGTACACCGTCAGATTGTCGCTAATGAGCCCGGTCAGCTGCCGGCTCCATGCGCCGCGATCGCTATTTCCTCCTCGCTCCCAGGAAAGAGCTATCGGGCTGACGGGTGTCGCGTCAGGAGATGCCGGAGCAATCGGCGCAACAGCAGCGGGTTGAACGGGCGCTCTGACACACGCACTCAACAGCAGCGACGCCAGCAGAAAAGGAAGTGTGCGTCCCATCAACATCCGAGATCCTTCGGCACTAGCGTGTCGGTAAATATTAGCCACGCCAGCCTGTCCCGTCCGTCTGCCGGAGAATATAGGAGCCTTACAACGTAGGCGGGCACTCCGTCTAGAGACTGCTCCTTACTTGCCCGGTACGCTACCATTACCACCGCCTCGTTCTCGGTTGATCTGAGGGCTGGCTTTGCGCGTGTGAGATTGAAGCAACCCCAGCGTTGGAAGCCAACTTGCGAGAGGCGCCGAAGGGCGTCTTCAGAGCGCAAAGTAACAGACGAGTCACTGCTGCCCGGGGAGAGAAGGTCCATGATCGGGTACCCCGAGACCTGATCCTCGACAGTTAGCTCCTCAGTCAGAAGCGTCCCATAGAAGTTCAACTTTTGCTCGCCGCGCAACCCGGGTGGCTGTGTCTCTCTGGCCAGCTTTCCAATCAGTTCACTGACCTTGATTTCAAGTTGGGGGTCGTAGGTTGGTTGCGTTCCGAGCTTGCTATTCTCGTTACTCTCGGAGGGTAAATAGCGGGCAATATCTGCGTCGTCATATGAAAGGCCGCTGGTGGCCATGTCGAAATTCGAAAGGTATGGGCGCGCAGCAGTAGCAATATCTCGGCCGAGGCAGTTAAGGAATACAGCCTTGTCATTGACCTTGCCTCGCAGATGACTAAACAGAACGTAGGCTAGATCGACCTTGTTGGTCACGCCCTCGTCGCGAACCCATTTCTCTGCAACCTGATTGCACTTACCCTTGATGTTTTCGGGAAGCAGATCGTTGTCCGCGAACGGCGTTACTACATCGTAGGTCTCCAAGGCGGCCTTGAATAGGGCCGGCCCCAACAGGAGGCTTTCGACTTCCCTCACTTCAAAGGTTACCGCTACCTTAGGTGTGTAGACGACGTATTTGGCGTCGACATCCAGTGGAACCACCGGCGCATCTTTTGCGACCTTATTGAAGAGCGTTAGGAAGCTAGCCAGTTCCGTGGCGACGGTATTCGCAGAGTTGAAACGGTTCTGCAGGTCTGCGGCCAACACATTTCCAGTAGCAAGTGTCACCATCGGACCGATGACCTTGCCGATCACCGAGGCAAATCCCGTCAAAAGCGCTGTTTGCGCTTTGCTGTCCCGCTTGTAGAGGAACATCAGGTGGGCATCATCCTTGCCGCGAAACACATAGGCACCACGGCATTTTTGGGTATTGTCGATGACGCTGCCGGCGTCGGCATACAGAAGGGATGATCCCAGGAAGGAGGTTGTGGCTGCGTCGAGCGTCCCCTCCGTAGTGATCTTTGCCGGCTGGCCCTTGGTCAGGAAAAACCCGATACTCAGTGTGTCCGCAAAGATGGTCTGCCGGTTGTCTCCACCGATGCCACTGCCACAGCTATAGGTAAGTACAAATAGCTTAGCACCTTGTGCCGATCCCGAGATTTGCACTCCCTCTCGTGCTACTTGGATTTGCGGAACAAAGCTGGCAGCGGCCGCGGATTGGGCAAGAAGGAGCCAGAGGCCAAAAGCAACGGTAATTCCACGCACGAGCATACCTCCCCAAGAGATAGAGTCGTTGAAACGGACAGAAGCACCTGATGAGCACTCAGATACACGATGTATTGATCTGCGCATAGCTATGGAGCTCTTGCGCGAAATACGAAGTTGCATAGGCCGGTATCAGCATAGCTATTGAACTATCCAACAGCGCACCTCGTTGGTAGGCGTGTGAAGCAGGACAACGCGAGAGCAGGTTGCATAGTGACCTGCCAATGGCGCCTTGGTAGCTTTCTGGGTCGATAGGTAGTGGTGGGCGCTGGTGCTCGCCACGCCGGCCATGGTTCTCCCGGCGGGGCCATGCGGTTCTCCTCCCGGCACCAAGCCGACTCTGACCGTGGTTGTGCCCATACCCCCTCAATCCTCCCGGAACGCCCGGCCCAGCAAATCCGTCAGCGGTTTGCTGAGGAACTCGAGCACCGTGCGGTCGGTGGTGCGGATGAAGGCGTTGACGGGCATGCCGGCGACCAGGGGGATGTGGCCGGGCAGGCGGTCGAGTTGCTCGGCCGGCACGATGATGCGGGCGACGTAATATTGCAGCGCGCCTGAGGCATCAGTCGTGAGGGCGGGGCTCACCGATTTCACCTCGGCCTCGAGGTCGGGGCTGTAGCGGGTTTCGATGCCGGGGAATTTCAGCAGCACGTGCTGGGCCGCGCCCACCGCCTCGACATCGAGCGGGCTGATGCGGGCCTCGACGGTTGCGCCGTTGACCGGCGGGATCACCAGCATCGCCGTTTCGCCGGCGCCGACCACGCCGCCGACGGTGTGAATGGTCGAGCCGTGCACGATCCCGGTGATCGGGGCGCGGACTTCGAGCCGCGCCAGCTGGCTGTCGAGCGCCACCTGCTGCTGCAGCAGCTGGGCGATCTCGGCGCGCGTGGTTTGCTGCTCGCCGATGATCTCGGCGCGCCGTGTGTCGGCTTCGGCGGCGAGCAGGGCCCGGTGCTCGGCAATGGTGGCGCGCGCCTCGGCGATGCCGGCGGCGACTTGGCCGATGCTCCCCTCGAGTTGCAGCTGGCGCTGCGCGATGTCGTTGATCCGGCTCTGCTCGACCAAGCCATCGGCCCGCAGCGCCTCGAGGTCGCGGCGCTCAACGGCGAGGAGGGTCAGTTGCCCCTGGCTGGCGGTGCGTTGCGCTGCGAGCCCGCCGATCTTTTCGTCGAGCTGGTTGATCTGCTCGACGATCTGGGCATGGCGGCTCTGCTGCACCGCCGCACGCGCCTGCATGAACGCATGCTGGGTTTCGAGCAGTGCGGCAAAATCGGCTCCGGCCAGCGCCGCCGGCGTGGTTTCGACCAGCACCGGCACCGGCGATCCCTCGAGCTCGGCCGCGAGGCGCGCCAGCCGGGCGAAGGTGTCGCGCAACTGCGCGAGGACGATGTTGCGGCTCGCCATGACCGAGGTTGCATCGAGGCGGAACAGCACGGCGCCGGCCAGCACGTGGTCGCCATCGGCGGCGAGGATCTCGGCGATGACGCCGCCATCGGGGTGCTGGACCCGCCGGGCGCCCCCCTCTACCACAATGGTGCCCGAGGCGACGACGGCGCCCGAAATGGTGGTCGAGGCGCTCCACCAGCCGAGCCCGCCGGCAAAGCCGGCGAGCAGGGCGGCGCCCGCAAAGACGTGCAGCTGCAGGCTTTTCGCCGCCTGGCCGGAGGGCGCGCGATCAGTTGACATCGGCGTGGCTCCGTTCCGTATTGCCGGCTCCGGCCTGGCTGCCATTGAGGTGGCCCAGCACGGCCTCCTTGGAGCCGAACATCGCCTGCCGGCCCTCGGCCAGCAGCAGCAGCTTGTTGGCGGCGGTCAGGGCGCTCGCGCGGTGAGCAATGACGATGACGATAGCTCCGCGGGCCCGGGCGCCGAGGATGGCGGCGGCGAGCGCCGCCTCGCCGGGCGCGTCGAGGTTGGCGTTCGGCTCGTCGAGCACGATGAGGAAGGGCTGGCCATAGAGGGCGCGGGCGAGGCCGATGCGCTGGCGCTGCCCGGCCGACAGAGCGCCGCCACGCTCGCCCACCGGTGTTTCGTAGCCGTCGGCGAGGCCGGCGACGAGCATCTGAACTCCCGCCGCGGCGGCCGCCGTCTGCACCGCTGCCGAGGCGCCGGCCTGAAAGCGCGAGATATTGTCGGCGATGCTGCCTGAGAGCAGGCCGACATCCTGTGGCAGATAGCCTGTCGCCGCGCCAAGGATGGACGGATCGTAATGGGCAAGCGGTTGCCCATCGAAGCGCACCTCGCCGGTGCGGGCCGGCCACACCCCCACCAGCGCGCGGCCGAGCGACGACTTTCCCGAACCCGATGGTCCGATGATACCAAGCGCATCGCCGGCGACGAGCTCGAAGCTGATGCCGCCGACGACGACCCGCCCCTCCGGTGTGGCGACGGCGAGGTCGATGACCTCGAGGCGCTGCTGCGGCGCCGGCAGGAGGACCTGCCGTGCCTGGCGTTCACTTTGCGCCAGCGCCGGAAGCAGCCGCCGCAAGGCCTGGCGGGCGGCAACAAAGCTGCGCCAATGACTGACCGCCTGCTCGACCGGCGCCACTGCGCGAGACGAGAGGATGGAGGCGGCAATGATGATCCCGGCCGTCGACTCGCCGCTGATCACGAGGAATGCGCCGGTGGCGAGCACTGCCGATTGCAGCATCAGCCGGGTGCCGCGGGTGAACGAGGAATAGAGCGCGGCGCGGTCGCTGGCGCCCGCGGTGGCGGCGCCCAGATCGGCAACGATCGCGGTAAGACGCTGCGTCAATGGCGGTTGCAGCCCCATGGCGCGAATGGCCTCGGTGCCGTGCCGGATCTCGCTCAGCGTCGCGCCACGCCGCAGCGCCGCGTCGGCGACGGCAGTCGCCGGCCCACGGGCGCGGAACTCGTGCACCACCAGCAGCCCCACAGTGGCGAGAATGCCGGCCAGCGTCACCTGGCCGAGCAGCGGGTGCATCAGGAAGATGAGGCCCAGATAGAGCGGCAGCCAGGGCAGATCGAGCAGTACGGTCGGGCCCGGCCCCGAGGCGAAGGCGCGCACCGCATCGGCATCGGCGAAGGGATCGGAGCCTCGGGCCTGCTTACCCTCGATCACGGCATTGACGATGCGCGGCATCAGCGCATCCTCGAAGGCGCGGCCAAGGCGGCTGGCGATGCGCATGCGGATGAGCTCGACCAGCGCGTAAAAGCCATAAACCGCGGCGACCAGCAGGGAGAGCGACAACAGGCTCGGCAGCGATCGGCTGGGCAGGATCCGGTCGTAGACCTGCAGCATGAAGATCGGCCCGGCCAGCAGCACCAGGTTCGAGGCGATACTGGTGACGATGATGGTGACGAGCCCGGCGCCAACCCAGCTGCGGGCCATCGCCCGCCCCCCGGGGGTCGGCAATGGGTTGGGAGCGCGCTGCAGCATCTCAGGCTCCCTCGACGAACGTAGCGCCGGCACATAGCGAGATCATCAGGCGCACCAGGTCCACCTGGCGGTGGCAGCCCATCTTGGCGAGGACCGTCTTGCACTGGCTGCGCACCGTCTCGAGCTCGACGCGGCGGGCCAGCGCAATCTGGGTGAGCGTGAGCCCCTCGACCAGGTGTCCCAGCACCGCCGTCTCCGCCTCGGTAAGGCTGAAGCCCATGCCGATGGCCCAGAGCTGATGGCGCGACAGCTCGAACGCGCCGACGCGGAAATCGAGGATGGCGACGCTGGCGCCGGAACGCAGCTGCTCGGGTGGCGCCCATAACGAGATGCTGACCGAGAATGCGCCGAGCTCGCCGTCCGAAACGACAAGCATGGGGTTGGCGGTTTCGCGCACCTGTCGCAGGGCATCGCGCACCAGCAGCGCACCGCGCTCCGAGGTGATCTCGACCACGCCGCGGTTGAGCCGGGCAGGGTACCGCTTGTGCAGGAGCGCCCGCCCCTGAACATTGGCGTAGCGCAGGATCAGGTGGTTCGGATCGACGATGATGCAGGCGCTATGCCCATCGGGGCAGATGTTCTCGTAGCTCAGCGCGGCCTCCTTGCGCAGTTGCGACGTCGCCAGTGCCGGGGTGGGAAGGTGCCGCCTCGGCTGGCGATAGGGGCTTGGGTACGGCGCCGGTTCCAGCTCGCGCGAGGGGTGTTCGGCCGGCTCGATCGTTTCCAGCCGATGGTCGGCGGCCGAGCCGCGATAGGTGATCATGGTGCCAAGCGCCCTGCCTGCGGTTGCGATGCTTGCGGTAATAGGGCGCGGCAGGTCCGACGATCGTGAAAGCGGCGCCCGCCGACCGTGAAAACGGCGTGCGCGGGAGGAAAACTTTGCTAGGAACGGGTCACGATCGGGTCGCCTGGTGGGGCCGGCGGTCGCTTACACACCAACGAGGCGCAAGGCCGACTTCACGAACAGGGCGCTGCCGGCGCTGGGCAAGGCGTCGAGCGGCGCTTCGACGGCGTTGCTCGTACCGGCGAGGCGTTCGGCTTCCGGCAGCTGCCCGAACAGCGCGCGGGCCTCATCGACCTGGCCGGCATGGGCGAGCGTTGCGCCGAGATAGCGCAGGATCGGTGGGTAGGAGAGCTGGCGGTTGGCCGGCTCGAGCTGCAGCGCGCGGCGGCCATGCGCGATTGCCGCCTGGTGGTTGCCGGCCAAACCCTCAATCATCAGCAGGGTGGTGGCGAAAGCATAGCGGTAGGAGAGATTGCGGCCGGTCAGCAGGGCTGTCGTGGCGCTTTCGCGCGCCTCGTCGTAGCGACCCGAATAGAACCGCAGCAGCGACAGGGCATCGTAATACATGACGTGCCGCGTGCCGGTGAGGCCGGCGCGGTCGATCAGATCCCACGCAGTGGAAAAGTCGCGGAACAGGAACGCCTCGACATGCGCGCACAAGGACAGCACCAGCCCGTTATAGGGCTCCTCCGCCAGCGCCCGGTTGAGGTTCTCGCGGCATTCCTCGAGCGTCAGCCGGTAATTGTAGCCGTGGCCCGGATCGGCGAGAAATACCGCCTGGTAGGCCTGCCAGGCGTTGAAGATGCCGTTCTCCCGGTACTCCCTGACACTCGCCCAGGTATCCCTGCTCCGAATGACGTCCGCGGGGTTGAGGCTGAACATCTGCTCGACCGCTGCGAACGCCGCCCGGCGCGTCATGTGCAGTTCGTCCTGCCGCGGGGGGCGCAGCAGCGCTTCGCGCAGCAACTGGTCGACACACTGACCGGCGAATGTGCCGACGCGGCCATTGGTGGCGGCCCAGCCGCCGCTGGTGCTGATGCCGTCCTGCCGGCTCATCAGCAGCGCGCCATCGCTGAAGCGGTGCGCCACGACGACTACCCATGATGCATCGCCCGCCGCTGTCGCCCTGATATGCAGCTCGATATCGGGGGCGATGGCAGGGCCGACAGGCCGGCCCTGCGGGCGCTCGACAATGCTGGCGCGCACGAACCCCGACTCCGACAGGCCGGCCGCGATTGCCTGCGCCACCATATCGGGGACCAGCGCCACCGGCCCCGAGGGGGTGCGGTCGATGTCGAGATGCAGGGTGACCAGCAGATGGGTGGCGGGGCTTACCGTACTGCCGCCAGCGGTTCGGACCGGGGCGGCCGCACTGTGCCGCTCGCTCAGCCGCTCGGCCCGCAGCCAATCCTCGAAGCCTTCGGCCCCCGGCAGGTCGAGGCCCTCCAGCAAGGTCGATCCGCTGGGGATCGGTCTTTCGAGCGCATCGACCTCGCAACGCTCGAGCCGCAGCCGGATGGCTTCGCGGCCGACCTCGAGCAGGGCTTCGGTCAGATCGCCCAATACCTGCCGGATGCTGGAGAGCTCGCGGCGCAGGCTGCCCTGCGCCTCCGACCGCTCCGAGCGCGACCACAGGGTATCCTGCAGCCACACTCTCGAGCGTTCGCCGTGCGGCGCGAGCGCGAGAACGGCCAGCAGGGCGCGCGCCTTGCGGCTCGAGACTGCGACCTCTCGTCCCTGATGCTCAAGCCGAAAGACGCCGATGAGTCCAAGCTTGAATTGCCGTTCCGCGTCCATCTTGCTTGCTGCTTCCCCGGCAATTGTCGACCTTACGCAAAAGCCAAGGAAAATCAACGACAGCCCGTATGTCTTCGTTGCCGGAAAGACATGCGGACGTCGAATGTCGTCACGAAAAAGAACGATCGGAACGGAATAGTTTTGGCGAGCTAGATTTACTCAGAGTGCGGACGTGTTGCAACTCTGCCGCGCAAGACAACAAAAACGGTGCTCGGCGGGATCATCGCAGATTAAGCGGCTTGTCACCTCCGTGCCGAAAAGTCTCAATGATCGTCAATAGTATGCTGGAGCTTTTGGGGGGAGCTGCCATGGCTGAAGACGATCCGGTATTCAATATTCCCGACGAGATTCTGTGGACCGCGGACGGTGACCTGATCCCGCGGATGGCGGCCGCGGTGCCGTTCGCCGGACGTTCATCCGGCATGATTGCCGCCCTGTCGCGCTCCCGTTCGCGCTCGCGTTCGCGCTCCCGGTCGCGTTCGCGCTCCAGGTCGCGCTCACGTTCGCGCTCGAGGTTCGACAGCGACGGGGCGCCGCAGGGCGGTGCGGTGCTGCAATCGTGGTCGGTGGTGAAGGCGCTGTTCGAGGGATCGGCCGGGGGCCTGCTGCCCTTCGAGACGCTGCTCGACCGTCTGCCGCCGAACCCGGACGAGACGGCGCTCGAGATCGAAGAAATGCGCCTCATGCAGGTGCACCTGACCACCGACAAGACCCGCCAGGAGGAGATCCTGCGCCAGGCCGACATGAGCGACCTGTCGGATATCTATCGCCCGCTCGGCATCGACAATGGCGGCTATCCCGACACCGAGGCGCTGATCGACCTGGTGTTCGAGACGGCCGAGCGGGTCGGCTATTTCTATAAGCGCATCATCGATCGGCCACGACCCAACGCGGTCGATCCGCGCCTCAGGCCGTTCCTCGATATCCCGCCGCACCAGGCGTTTCCGTCCAACCACTCGTTCCAGATGTTCAGCGTCGCCGAGGTGTTTTCGCGCATTCTTCCCGAACATCCCGGCAGCGCCGAGCTGTTTTATGTGGCGCAGCGCGTGGCCGAGAACCGCGAATATGCCGGGCTCCACTATCCGTCGGACACGCGGGCTGGCCGGCGCCTGGCGCAACGCTTCTCACCCTATCTCGTCAACTTCCTCAGGCGCGAAATTGGCAGCGCCCTGGCCGAATGGCGGTAACCGAACATGAGCAGTAACCGTTTCTGGCGTGAGCCCGATCCCAAGAATGGCAAGCCAGGGGGCTGGCTGCCGATCTTTTACCTGTGGCACCTCGAGCAGATCGGGGTCATCGAGCGCGGTAACGGCCCGATCGACAAGTCGATCGAGTATGAGCCGGGAGAAGGCTATGGTTGGCCGTACTGGCCGGACGAGCTGCCGTACTCGACCGTCGCGATCATCGACAGCGGCTGCACGACGCGCCATCCCAACCTGCCGGCCAGTGCCATCCGGCACGGCGTGGACATGGCCCTGATGCCGGTGGGTGGCGTCTACAGCAAAGATGACGCCGACGACATTCGGGAGGAGCGCAGGAAGGGCAAGTGGCGCCTCGACCAGATACTGAAATCCCTCGATGTCCCGGCCGATGCGCTTGCCCTGCAGGAGATCGCCGACGAATTGGCCGACCGCCTGCCCGACCACGTGCAGACCGAGGACCCGGCGAACAACTTTGCCGGTCACGGCACGGCCTGCGCCGGGTTGGTTGCCGGCCGCCTCACCGACGGGGGCAAGGAACGGCCGACAGTGCTGCCCTATTACGGTGTCAACCCGTTCGCGACGATCATCCCGATCGCCACGCCCTACAGTCACGAAATCCGGCCGATCATTGCAGCCCTGATGCATGCGGTGATGGTCGAGGCCGACGTCATCCTGATGCCGCGTGCGGTGAACGACCTCGTGCTCGACCAACAGCGTGACGACGGAACTCCTGACGGCAAGCCTGGTGCATGGAAACCGCCGGCGCTGCACGACCTGCGCGCCACCCGGATCGACTCCGACGCCACGCTGAAGAACGACAAGCAGCTGTTCGTTGCGCTGCTGCAGGCCGTGGCGGCCTGGCGGCCGGTGGTGCTGGCCGCCGGCAACGAGGGCAGGGCGGTGCCCACCTATCCGGCCTCGCTGGCCCACCAGAAGCAGAACCCGCTCACCGACGCGATCATCGTCGGCGCCGTCAACGCCGACGGCGTGCCCTCGTCCTACTCGAACGGCACGCCGCAGACCGGTGTCACGGTCTATGCGCCCAGCGATGACGAGGAACGGATCGACCAGACAAATGGCGACCCGCTCGCGCTGTTCGATCTGGCCGGCCGCGACGCCGCCTGGATCGCACAGCAACCGTTCGTGCGGCCAGCCGAGAACACCTACCTTCCCTACGCCGTGCTCGCCATCGACGCGCCGGGCCGCACGCTGCCCGACGCCACCCCGCAACAGGTGGTGCCGATGCGTGCGCTCTACAGCAGCTTCGGTGGCACCTCGGCCGCCTCCTCGATCGTCGCCGGGGCGCTCTCGCTGGCCCAGGCCAAGCGCAAGCAGGCAGGCCTCGGGGTGCTGAGCGGCACCGAAATGCAGAAGTGCCTGGTCGACAGCCTGAAGGGGCAAGCCGTCCCGGTTCTCAACATCGCAACGCTGTTGGAGCAGGTGCTGGCGTAACCGTACTCGCAGGCCGCGACCGCAAGGTCGTCGGTGGCGGGAGAGCCCCGTCGGTGTCGCGCACCTGGTCGGGCGCCGATTGCAGGGGCGTCGCGGCGAATGGGCCGCGGCGCGGCGTCGCCAGGCGGGGCCTCAGTCGCCGTCCGGGCCGTCTTCCAGCCACTGGTCGTATTGCCGCTCGCGGCGGTGCTGGTCGAGGGCGCGGAGGTAATAATCCTCGTGCCGGCCGTGCGGGCGGCCAGCCTGTTCCCAGAGGAAGTAGGCGGTTTTGCGCACGGCCTCGCGGAAGGCGTCGTCTTCGTGCGGCGGGCCTCGGCCGTCGGTCATTTTGGGCTCGTGGTTCATTTCGCCCTCAACGTTGCGCCGAAGGTGAGGTTGCATTCGTGCAACATCATGGCGAAGCCTTGCGGCGCTGATACGAAAGTACCCTATCGCCCCCGCATATCTGCCTTGAACAGAACGCAAATCAGCGCAAGAGATGAGGCCTTCCTCTGGTTCTACCGGGCCGAGTCTGTCCGCCAATATTCCGGCGAGGGCAGGCCCTAAAAGCTTTATGTCTGGACCCTTAAATTGAGCTCGAATGCTCCGCGCAGCGCCTATTCGCCTGGCGATGCAATGTCACATGTCGTCGCCGCACAGCAGGGTAAGGGGCTCACCACCCTGTGGCGGATCATGGTGCTGACCTGGCGTCACCCCTGGATGGTGATTATTACCATCCTCTCCTGCTTTATTTCGTCGGCACTGCAATTGGCGACGCCGGTACTGCTCGGCCAGGCGGTCGATCGCGCCGAGGGCGTCCTGGATGGTGGGGTGGGCGCCGCCGATGCACTATGGAGCATTGCGCTGATCCTGCTGGTGGTCTCGATCCTGCGCGGCCTGTTCACGATGTCGATGAACTACTTTGGCGAAGCCGTTGGCCACCACACGGCCTATGAGCTGCGCCTCGCGGTCTACGAGAAGATCCAGCGGCTGAGCTTTTCCTACCACGACAAGGTGCATACCGGTGACCTGATCACCGTGGGCATGCTCGATCTCGAGGGCGTGCGCATGTTCTTTGCGACGGGCCTGCTCCGCATCGTGCTGCTCGGCACGCTGATCGGGGTGGGCGCCTATATGCTGATCTCGACCGACTGGATCCTTGGCCTTCTGGCGCTGAGCTTTGCGCCGTTTGTCGGGGTGAACTCCTCGCTCACCCAGCTGAAGCTCCGCGCCACCTGGCTGACGCTGCAGGAGCGGCTGCAGGACCTGTCCCGCGTCATGGAAGAGAACCTCGGCGGCATCCGCGTGGTCCGCGCCTTTGCCGGCGCGCGGCATGAGATGAAGAAATACAACGAGGCTTCCGACCGGGCGCTCAAGCTGACGCACAAGCGCGTCGATATCCGCGTCAACTCGACCTCGATCATGAATATCAGCTTCTTCGTCTCGATGGCGCTGGTGCTGTGGTATGGCGGCGAGCGCGTCATTTCCGGCGAGATGACCGTCGGCACGCTGGCGGCTTTCCTCACCTTCATGACCATCCTGCAGATGCCGGTGCGCCAGCTTGGCCTGCTCGTCAACTCGGTAGCCCGCGCCTCGACCTGCGGCAATCGGCTGTTCGCTTTCCTCGACCTCGAAATCGAGATCAAGGACGAGCCGGGCGCCAAGCCGCTGAAGCTCTCCGAAGGCACGCTGAAGTTCGAGAATGTCGATTTCGCCTATCCCTCGGCGCCGTTCCGTCCGGTGCTCCAGGGCATCTCGTTCGAGGGCAGGAAGGGCGAGACCATCGGCATCGTCGGCAAGCCCGGCTCGGGCAAATCGACTATCGCCCACCTGATCCCGCGCTTTTACGATGTGACCGGCGGCCGGGTGACCATTGACGGCCAGGACGTTCGGGCGCTGACGCTGGCGAGCCTCAGGCAGGCGGTGGCCGTGGTGCAGCAGGACAGCTTCCTGTTCACCACCAATATCGAGAACAACATCGCCTATGGCGATCCGTGGGCGAAGGGGCCGCGCATCGCCAGCGCCTCGGAATATGCGCAGCTCCACAACTACATTATCGGGCTGCCCACCGGCTACGAAACCATCGTGGGCGAGCGCGGCGTGTCGCTGTCGGGCGGCCAGCGCCAGCGCCTCAACATCGCGCGTTCGTTGATGCTCAGGCCCTCGGTGATGGTGTTCGATGACTCGACCGCGGCGGTCGATGCCGGCACCGAGCAGCGCATCCGCACGGCGATGAAGCGCTTCGCCAAGGATCGGGTGACGCTGATCATCTCGCACCGGCTTTCCTCGCTGATGCATGCCGACCAGATCCTGTTCATCGATGAGGGCAAGATCGTCGAGCGCGGCACGCATGAGGAGCTCCTGGCGCTCGGCGGCCGCTACCGCGCCCTTTACGACCTCCAGGTGAAGCCTGGCGACGACCAGCTGGAGGCTGCCGAATGACCGAGGCAACGCTCAACACCGAAGACGACAGCGAAGACCGCAACCGCCGTCCGCCCCGCGCCGTGGTCGGTTCGAGCCTCGACCGCGAGGAAGAGGTGTTCGGCAAGGCCTATGATCCGAAGATCGTCCGCCGCATCTGGGCCTTCGTCAAACCCTATCGCAGGCAGATCTACCTGTCGGTCGCCGCCGTGCTGGTGTTCACGCTGACCCAGCTGGCTTTCCCGCTGGTGATCCGCTTCGCCATCGATAACGGCATGGCGCAGGGCGGGGGCGGGCGTTCGATCCTCCTCTGGTGCATCGTGGCGTTTGCCGGGCTGATCGCTATCAACTTCGCCTCGTCCTGGATCCAGGAAACGGTGGTCGGCAAGGCGGCCGAGAACGTGCTGTTCGACATGCGCCGCGCCATGTTCGCCCATCTGCAGCGGGTATCGCTCGGCTGGATGGACAAGACCGAAGTCGGTCGGCTGATGTCGCGCCTGATGGGCGACGTGAACTCCATGCAGGAGTTCCTTGAAACCTCAGTGCTTTCGGTCGGCGATATCGTCCTGCTGTTCGGCATTGTCGGCGTGCTGCTGTGGCTCGATCCGATGCTCGGGCTGATCACCATGGCGACCATGCCGATCCTGTTCATCGTCCGGCTGTTCTGGCTGCCGCCGGCCAAGGTCAGCTTCATGGCGGCGCACCACACCAACTCGGCCGCCAATGGCGCGCTCGCCGAGGGCATCAATGGCGTGCGCACGGTGCAGAGCCTCGATCGGCAGCAGGTCAATTTCGACCTCTACGAGGAAAAGGCCCGGGCCAATCTCCGGGCGCACCTCCGCGCCGCCAAGTTCGCCCAGGTGATGGTGCCGATCGTCGATACGCTCACCGGCATTTCGATGGCCACGGTGATCGTGGTCGGCGGCCAGATGGTGCTGGGGCGCGAGCTCGATGTCGGCGTCATGGTGGCGTTCCTGTTCTACATCCAGCGCTTCTTCGACCCGATCCGCTCGCTCACCATGCAGTATTCGGTGTTCCAGCGCGCCATGTCGTCGGGCACCCGCATCGTCGAGGTGCTCGATGTGCCGGTGACTATTGCCGACAAGCCCGATGCCTTCCCGCTGACTTCGGGGATGGACGGCTCGGTCGAGTTCAAGGACGTGACCTTCGGCTACCGCAAGGGCCAGCCGGTGCTGAAGCATGTCAGCTTCCGGGTGAACCCGGGCGAGACGGTGGCCATTGTCGGGCCCACCGGCTCGGGCAAATCGAGCTGCATGTCGCTGGTGCACCGCTTCTACGACGTGTGGGAAGGCTCGGTGACGGTGGGCGGACATGATGTACGCGACGTCACCCAGGATTCGCTCGGCGAACAGGTGGCGATGGTGCTGCAGGAGCCGTTCCTGTTCACCGGCTCGGTGATCGAGAACATCCGCTACAACAAGGAAAGCGCCACCCGCGAGCAGGTGATCGATGCAGCCAAGGCAGTGGGCGCGCATGATTTCATCATGTCGCTGGCCGATGGCTACGACACCCGGCTTGAGCAGCGCGGCGGCAACCTGTCGCTGGGGCAGCGGCAGCTGATCAGCTTCGCCCGGGCGCTGGTGGCCGATGCCAAAATCCTCGTCCTCGACGAGGCGACGGCGAACATCGACAGCTATACCGAGATGCTGATCCAGAAGGCGCTGAAGCGGCTGCTCGAAGGCCGCACCGGCCTCGTCATCGCCCACCGCCTCGCCACCATCCGCGGCGCCGACCGCATCATCGTGCTGCAGAACGGCGAGCTCTTGGAATCGGGCAACCACGAGCAGCTGATGGAAAAGCAGGGCCTCTATTCGCGGCTCTACACCATGAACTATTCGAGCTTCGACGACCTGCCGGAGAATGCGGAAGATCATGCCGCGGCGGCGGTGGGGAAGGCGACCTAACTCCCTACGGCTTTTGCGGCCCCACCCCCTCCCAGCCTCCCCCATCAAGGGGGAGGTGTCAGGCTGGTGGAATTGGCTGGATCGTGCCTTACACACTGAACGGCACCTCCCCCTTGATGGGGGAGGCTGGGAGGGGGTGGGGCCACAGGCTTGATGGAGCGAAGGTACCCGCTACTTCGCCACCCCCAGCATCGGCCCATAGCCGCCATGCCAGGACACATCGTTCCGCCCCAGCTCCGGGTCATACAATCCCACCCCGCGTCCGCCGTCGAGGAACAGCGCATTGTCGCAGCCGAGGCTGTCGCGGAACAGCCGCGCGAAATCGTGGAAGTTCACGCCGCCATCGCTGACGGCGACGATCACCTCGCCCTCACCACAAACGCCGACGCCGCTGCGCCGGGTGCGGTCGGTGGAGCCGGGGATCAGGGCAGGGTGGAGCGCGCCTGCTATCACCAGCATTGGCCCTGACTGCGTGGCGAGCCGCGCCTCGGGAGCTGTGGCGAGATAGTCCTCGGTGGTCGTGATCGCCGCCGTGTCGCCGACAATGAAGAACACGCCATTGGGCTTTTTGTAGAAGTTGGGGATGGGTTTTGTCCCCGGCGCCGCCTCACTGGTGTTCAGCTTCACCAGCTTCTCGCCCGCCTCGACATAGAGGCCGATGGGGCGGAACTCGGTGTCGTACATGCCGGCATTGACGGCGAATTGCAGCGTGCGGCCGGTGGCCGCGAGCGCGGTGGCCAGCGCGTCGAAGCGGCGATAGGGGCGCTTGTCGACATCGCGCCAGTGGAGCTCCAGCTCGGCGGGCGCGGCCCGGCACACAGTGTAGCGCGCGCCCTCGAACTCGGTGGCCGCGCAGCGCGCCTCGCCCGGGGCAGCGTGCGCGAGCGGAGCACCGAGCAAAGAGGCTAAGGCGAATGCGGCAAGGGAGAGTGAATCACGCGGGGTCATCGGCGGACTGTCGCGGCGAGCGGCGCCACACGCAAGCGCAACACGCCTATTTGGGGATGGCGTTACCGCGCCCGCTCCTTTCCTATGCCTCGCAAAACTCGAGGAGATTCGTGATGTCCCTGTTGCCCGACCACAAACTCAATGATGGCACGACGCTTCCGGCGGTCGGGCTCGGCACCTATGCGCTGCGCGGCATTCCCGGGGCCGAGGGCATGGCGGAAGCGCTGCGCGAGGGCTATCGGCTGCTCGATTCCGCGGTCAATTACGAGAACGAGGGCGCCGTCGGCAAAGCCGTGCGGATGTCCGGGGTGCCGCGCGAGGAAATCCGCGTCACCTCAAAACTCCCCGGCCGGCATCACAAGAAGCCGAATGTCACCTGGGCGATCGAGGAATCGCTGTTGCGCAGCGGTCTCGACTATCTCGATCTCTACCTGATCCACTGGCCCAACCCGAGCCAGCAGCTGTTCGTCGAGGCCTGGGAGGGGATGATCGAAGCGCGCGAGCGCGGCCTCGTCCGCTCGATTGGCGTCTCGAACTTTCTCCCTGACTATCTCGACCAGCTGATCGAGAAGACCGGCGTTGCCCCGAGCGTCAACCAGATCGAGCTGCACCCCTATTTCAACCAGCCCGAGCAGCGCGCCGCCGACAAGCAGCGCGGCATCCTCACCCAGGCCTGGACGCCGATCGGCAAGGGCACGGGCCTCCTTGCCGAGCCGGCGGTGGTGGCGGCTGCCACCAAGCACAGCCGCACGCCGGCGCAGGTGGTGCTGCGCTGGCACCTGCAGCTTGGCGTGCTGCCGATCCCCAAGTCCGCCACCCCGTCGCGCCGCCGCGAGAACCTCGAGTTGAGCGGCTTTGAGCTCGACAATGCCGACATGGCCGCGATCAACGCGCTGGCCCGTCCCGATGGAAGGCTGTTTGACGGCGATCCGCGCACGCATGAGGAGTTCTGAGGGGCGTAAGTCGAATTCGCCCCACACTACTTTGAGTATGATGCGATTTGTGCAGTGTTCACCCCGATCGGGAAGTGATTAGCTCAGCGCTATTGCTGCCGCACGGTCGCGGCTGGGGCTAACCCCGGGGACATCGATGAACTGGCTGGTCAAACACCTGACGGCGGTGCTGTTTGTCTTCAGTGGTTCGGCCGCGGCCCTCGCGGCGCCGGCCGGCTCGGCGGTGGGGGTCGATCCCGCGGCGGAAATCAATTCGACCGGCGGGCTCCGCACCCTGGTGGTCGGCGAGGACGTATTCCTCGGCGACCTGATCCGCACCAGTTCGGGCGGTTCGGCACAGATCCTGTTCGCGGACGGCACCAAGCTGGTGGTCGGGCCCGGCTCGACCCTCAAGATCGAGGATTACCTGCTGCGCGCCGATGGTTCGGCCGGCAAGATGGTGATCGGGGCGCTGGCCGGCACCTTCCGCTTCGCCACTGGCGACGCCGCCAAGGACCGCTACAGCATCAAGACCCCCAGCGGCACCATCGGCATTCGCGGCACCGAGTTCGACCTGGTGGTCGACGGCCCGAAATCGACGCGCGTGCTGATGTATTCGGGCAGCACCGAGCTCTGCACCAAGGCCGGGGTATGCTCGGAGATTTCCGAGACGTGCGAGCTGGGCGAGATGACGCGCGACGGCGCCAGTTCGCTTGGGCTTTCCAACGCCCTCGACCGTGCCACGCGTAAGGAGCTGCGCGGGCTGTTCGTCTATGGCGCCACGCAACAGCCGCTGGCCGGCGCCTTCCGGATGAAGCAGGCGGCAAGCTGCCTGCTCTCGCCGTTGCCGTTTAGCCCCGGTTTCTTCAACAGCCTCGATCGGCAGACGCCGGCCGGAAAGCCGATGCAGGTGGTTGCCGGCAGCGCCGGCGCCCCGGCCCCCGATGGTGGGGTGCAACCGACGCCGACCACGCCGACGCCGACCACGCCGCCGTCCTCGGGCAGCGGGGGCGAGTGCGCCGGCAACAGCGGCCACAACCCGGGCAACTCGCAGAACTGCAGCCACTAGGGCGGGTCGCTCCAGCCGGCTCGCCAGCCTATCGCGGGGTCTCCAGCCGCTCGGCGGATTTGCGCGCCCGCGCCTCCTTCATCGCGTCCTTGTAGCGGCCTTCGTCGGGCAGCTCGTGGTAGGTGATGTGGAACAAGGCAGTGTTGGGCCCGGTGACCGGGAACATCTCGTTGGATTCGGTCGAGCTCACCACCAGCATGGCGTCCATCAGGGCGCGGTCATAGCCGAGGCTGGCGAGATACCAGGCGGCTGCCGCGACGCCTTCGTCGGGGATGGCGATGGTGACCATCGAAGTGCGGTAGAACGGCATGTGCAGCGACACCACGCCGTTGGCATAGAGCTTTTCTCCGCCCAGCCACAGGAACGCACAGGCCGAGTAGCAGAGGCTGCCTGAGGCATAGGTCTCGAGCCGGTGCTCGCGCGCCCAGGCGCCGGCATCGATGGCAGTCATGAAGTCGCCGCCGGGGCTATGCAGATAGAGCCCTTCCACCTCGCCGTCGGCCGCCGCGAACACCTCGCGGATGCGCTCGAAATCGCCTGCCTCGATGCTGCCATCGACGATGATGGTGCGCAGTTCGGGGCTCAAGGAGATATTGGCCGCCTGCGCCGGCACTGCCGACGCGATGGCCATAGCCGCTGCTGCACATGCAACCAGCTGCACGATGCCCAGCATCGCCGCCTCCCGAAACCGGCTTAACAGCCGTTGCCTCCAATATGGTCTACGGCAGTAATTCTGCGAACAGGCAGTCGTTCGGGCGTGCAGGTGGCGAAAACGACGCTAGTTCATCGGCGGATGCTGTGCAATCGGGGGAGGGGGCATCACCGGGGATGGGGAGAAGGCACCTAGACGTTATCTGGCACGACACTTTCCACACCCGAGTTTGGGGGCGGGTTTAGAGGCTCACCTGCGAGTCTGGCTCGGCGCCGAGCTTGCCTTTCAGCCTTGGCCAGCGGCGATCTCCTCCGCGAAATGGCACGCCGCCTGGCGGGTCGGGGTGACGCTGCGCAGCTCGGGCACCTGAACTTTGCAGATGTCGCGGGCGAACCGGCAGCGCGGGTGGAAGTGGCAGCCGGTCGGCGGATTCAACGGGCTCGGAATCTCGCCTTCGAGGCGCTTGCGGGCGTGGCGCTTGCTCGGGTGGGAGACCGGCACCGAGCCGAGCAGCGCCTGGGAATAGGGGTGCATCGGCAGGGCGTAGAACTCGCGCTTGGGCGCCATTTCGACGATGCGGCCCAGATACATGATGGCCATGGTGTCGGCGATGTGGCGGACCACGGCGAGGTCGTGGCCGATGAACAGGTAGCTCAGCCCCAGCTCGTCCTGCAGATCCTGCAAGAGGTTGATGACCTGGGCCTGCACCGACACATCGAGCGCCGACACTGCCTCGTCGCAGACGATCAGCTGTGGCTTCGAGGCGATGGCGCGGGCGATGCCGATGCGCTGGCGCTGCCCGCCGGAGAACTCGTGCGGGAAGCGGGTCAGGTGCCGGCGCGACAGGCCGACCTTGTCGAGCAGCTCGCCGGCATAGTTGGTCAGTTTGGCGCTGGGTTTTTCGCCCTGGGCGTAGAGCGGCTCGAGGATCAGCTCTTCGACGCGGTGGCGCGGGTTGAGCGAGGCCTGCGGGTCCTGGAAGATGATCTGCATGGAGCTGCGCAGCTGCCGCAACTCTTCCCTGGGCATCGTGGCGAGGTCACGGCCGTTGAAGCGCACCGTGCCGGCTGTCGGCTCGATCAGTTGCAGGATCAGCCGGCCGGTGGTGGATTTGCCGCAGCCGCTCTCACCCACAAGGCCAAGCGTCTGGCGGCTGCCGAGCTCGAACGATACCGATTGCACGGCCCGCAGGGTCTGTCTGGGTGCCAGCCAGTTGTCGCCGGCAACCGGAAACTCCTTGGAGAGGCCGTCGACCGAGAGCAAAGGAGTGGTCATCGCGTGCCCTCCGAAACGAGGCCCGGCGCGAGGATGCAGGCGGCGCTCTGGGCCGGGGAGATGGGGAGCAGCGGCGGTTGCATGTCGAGGCAGGCGGAGATCGCCCGGGGGCAGCGCGGCGCAAAGAGGCACCCGGGCGGCAGTTCGGCAGGGTTGGGCATGGCGCCGGCGATGGTGCGGAGGCGATGGGCCTCGCCATCGAGCTCGGGCGTGCTGCCGAGCAGGCCGCTGGTGTAGGGGTGCTGCGGCCGGTCGAAGAGATCGAAGATAGTCGCCTCCTCGACGATACGGCTCGCGTACATCACCACGACGCGGTCGGCGACCTCGGCCATGACGCCCATATTGTGGGTGATCAGCAGGATGGCGGTGCCGAAATCCTGCCGCAGCTGGTTGAGCAGGTCGAGCAACTGCGCCTGGATGGTCACGTCCAGGGCGGTGGTCGGCTCGTCGGCGATCAGCAGTTTTGGCGACGACGACAGGGCGATGGCGATCATCACGCGCTGCCTGAGGCCGCCCGAGAGCTGATGCGGATAATCGAGCAACCGGCGGCGCGGCGCCGGCACGCCGACCTTTTCGAGCAGCTCGGTGGCACGGTCCCACGCCGCCTTCTTGCTCATCGGGTCATGCACGCGGATCGCTTCGGCGATCTGGTCGCCGATGGTGAAGACCGGATTGAGCGAGGTCATCGGTTCCTGGAAGATGATGCCGATGTCGCGGCCGCGGAGTTTTCTGAGCTCACGGCGCGACATGGTCAGGAGGTCGCGGCCCTCGAAGCGAATCGAGCCCGTGACCTTGGCGGTGGGCGGCAGGAGGCCCATGACGGCGAGCGCGCTGACGCTCTTGCCCGAGCCGCTTTCGCCCACCACGCCGACCAGCTCACCGGGATGGACGTCGAAGCTCGCCTCGCGCACCGCGGTGAAGCGGGTGTTGAACGACACCGTGAGGTCACGGACGCTGAGCAGGGGAGCGGCGGTCATTGTTCTACTTTCATCCGCGGGTCGAGCACGTCGCGCAGGCCGTCACCCAGGAGGTTAAGGCCGAGCACGGTGATGGCGATGGCGAGGCCGGGGATGACGGTCAGCCAGGCTGCCTCGCGCAGATAGGTGCGGCCTTCGGCGATCAGGACGCCCCAGCTGGGGACGGTGGGCGGCGCGCTGAGGCCGAGAAAGCTCAGCACCGCTTCCGACAGCACGGCATAGGCGAAGACGAAGCTCAGCTGCACGATGAGCGGCGCCATGCAGTTGGGCATGATGTGGTGCCAGAGGATGCGGCCGTCGCGGGCGCCTGCCGCCCGTGCCGCCTGCACGTAGTCGAGTTCGCGGGCGACGAGGATCGAAGCGCGGACGACACGCGCGGTGCGCGGGACATAGACGACGGCGAGGGCAATGATGGCGGTCGCCGCCGAGGGCCCGAGCGCCGCCGCGATACCGATGGCAAGCAGCACGGCGGGAAAGGCCATCAGCGCGTCGGCGATGCGCATTAAGAGGTCATCGAGGCGGCGATAATAGCCGGCGATGGCGCCGAGAAACACACCGAACACCGCGTTGAGGATCACCACGGCAAAGCCGATGCCGAGGCTCAGCCGGGCGCCGTTGAGCACGCGGCTGAGCATGTCCCGGCCGAGATTGTCGGTGCCGAACAGATAGATATCGGAGGGCGGCTTGAAGCGATTGCGCACCGACAGCGCGTTGGGATCGACGCTGGTGAGCAGCGGCGCTGCGAGGGTGAAGAGGCAGATGCCGCCGAACAGGATGGCGCCGAGCAGGAACGACCGGTTGGCGCTGAGCCGCTTAACCCAGTGGCGGGCCGAATCCAGCGCAAGCGACAGCCGCGACGGCTCGTTGACGAGGTCGGTCATCTCAGCGCCCCCTGACCCGGATGCGGGGATCGAGGCTGGTGTAGAGCAGGTCGATCACGATGTTGAGCAAGAGCAGGGCAGTGGTGACGAACAGCAGCCCGCCCTGGATCATCGGGTAGTCGCGGTTGGAAATCGCGCTGCCGAGGAGCGAGCCGATCCCCGGCACGCCGAAAATGGTTTCGATGACGATCGAGCCCGAGAGCAGCACCGAGAGCACCAGGCCGATCATGGTGACGATCGGCATCATGACATTGGCGAGCGCATGCCGGCCGACGACGATCCACTCGGGCAAGCCCTTGGCGCGGGCGGTGCGGATGTAATCCTGGTTGAGCACTTCGAGCATGGTGGAGCGGGTGATGCGGGTCAGCAGCCCTGCCTGCATCAGGGCGAGCGCCACGGCGGGGAGGGTGGCCGTGCGCAGCCAGCCGATGGGATCCTTGGTGAATGGCACATAGCCGCCGGTGGGCAACCAGCCCAGGTGCACCGAGAACAGCACGATCATCACCAGCGCCAGCCAGAAATTGGGCAGCGACACACCGAGCAGCGCGAACAAAGTCGCGGCCTGGTCGATCCAGCGATTGTGGTTGAGCGCCGCGAGCATCCCGGTGCTGAGCCCGATCAGGATGGTGAGCACCAGCGAGTAGATGGCGATGCCGATAGTGATGGGCGAGCGGGCGAGCAGCGCATCGACCACCGGGATGCCGAGGGTCAGCGAGCGGCCGAGATCGCCCTGAAACAGGTTGATATAGAAGGTGAGGATCTGGATGTGCAGTGGCTGGTCGAGCCCGAGATTCTGCCGGATCTGGGCGAGCTCTTCCGGCGTTGCCGATGGCCCGCCGATCACCACGGCCGCATCGCCGGGGATCAGGTAGATGATGCCGAAGGCGATCAGGCTGACGAGAATGAGGATCGGGATCGCCTGGAGCAGGCGGGAGATGATGTAGCTGAACATCGTGCAGGCCCTCTAGTCGTATAGGAGATGAGCCACCGGGCTCTCCGTAATCCTCCCCCGCGTGGCGGCGGAGGGGATGAGGCCAGGGCCTCACCCCGGGGGGACCGCCGAAGGCGGTGGAGGGGGGAGCCAAAACTGAGACTCTTGCCGCCCCCTCCACCACCCTTCGGGTGGTCCCCCTCCCCCGCCACGCGGGGGAGGATCAGAGCGGAGAGGCCGGTGGCTCTGCCCCGTCACATCACTTTTCGAGCCAGACGTTCGACACCCGCGTGTTGTAGAAGGGCTTAAACCCCTTCACGTTCGACCGTGTGCCCTGGACGTTCGACATCACGCCGAACGGGATGGCGAGTACGTGCTCGAACACCGCCTTCTGGGCATCGGCGAAGGCGGCGGCCCGCTCTTCGATGGTGGCGCCGCCCTGCACGCGCTGGAACGCGGCGTTGTAGTCGGGGTCACCCGCCGGGTCCTGCGGCTTATAGATATTGGCGGGGGCCGCGAGGTTGCGGAGCGTCGTCGCGCCGCCCTGGGCGGCCGAGCCGGTCCAGTGGGTGAAAAAGAAGTTCCACCCGGTGGTTTCCTTCTCGCTGGTGGCGAGCGCCGTCGGCCAGTCGAACACCTTCAGTTCGGCATTGAAGCCGGCCGCCTGCAGCTGCGCCTGCATCACCAGGGCAGTGTTGTACATGGTGGTGATCTGCTGGGTGGTCAGCAGCACGATCGGCTCGTTGTTGTAGCCGGCCTCGGCCAGCAGCGCCTTGGCCTTGTCGGCATTGGCCTGGTTGTAGAGCTCGCCGCCGGCTTCGGAGAAATAGGCGGTGCCGGGGAATTGCAGGCTGGGGTTGAGCTTGTAGACGCCGTCGGTCGACGCCTCCATGATCTCATCCATGTTGAGCGCGGCCAGCATGGCCTGGCGCACCTTGAGGTTGTCGGTGGGCGGCGCCGACCAGTTCGGGTAGCCGATATTGAGGCCGTAGGCTTCGAGCGTCAGCAGCTCGACGCCCTCGACCGCCGCGAGGCGCTCCATCGAAATCGCCGGCACCGATTCGACGATATGGACTTCGCCGGTTTCGAGCGCCGCCATGCGGGCGGCGGTTTCGGTGAGCATGCGGAAGGTCACGGTATCGACGCAGGCCTGCTTGTAGCCGGCAAAGCCGCTGAGACCGGTGAGCGTGGTGCCCGGGGTGTAGTCGGCATAGCGGTCGAGACGCACATGGCTATCGGGCACGAATTCGCCGAGCTTGAACGGCCCCGTGCCGATGACGTCGATCTGCCCGGCCGCCTTGCTGGCCTCTTCCGAGGGCATGATGACGACGGGGGCCGTCGACGACGAGAGATTTTCGAGGAAGTTCGCCTGCGGCGCCTTGAGCGTGATGACGAAGGTGGCGTCATCGGGGGCCGTCCAGCCTGCCACGGCTTCGAGGATCGAGCGGCTGACGCCGACGGTCTTGTAGCGGTCGAACGAGGCGAGCACGTCGGCGGAAGTCATCGGCTTGCCGTTGTGGAACTTCACCCCCTGGCGCAGCTTGAAGGTGTAGTTCAGCCCATCGGCGCTGGTCTCGATCGTGTCGGCGAGATCGGGCACCGGCCGCATGTTCTCGTCGCGGATGATCAGCGCCTCGAAGATGTTCATGGCGATATTGCGTGTCGCCGACGGGGTGGCTGTCTGCTGGTCGAGCGTTCCGGCCGCGGCTTCGAGCCCGACCACCAGATCGCCGCCCTGCTGTGGGCAGCTGAACCGCTCCTGAGCCATCGCGCCGAAACTGGCGAGAAGGCCCAGCGTCACTGCCGAGCTGAAAAGAAGATGCTTCCTGTTACCCATTGTCCGTCCCTCCTGAAAATAGACGTGCATCGACCTCAAGGACCGGGCCCCTGATCGAAAGGGGTAGAACGCGCATCGCCCCAACGACTTGCGTTTCCGATCCTCGTCTGTATCGTGGTCGACATGTATCGTTAAAGGTATTCAGTCAGCTTCACGCCGGATCGTCAAGAGGGTGTGGGAATTTTCGTCGGGAGGGGCGGGCAGGGGCCTTGAGCCCAGCCGGTCTCACGGCGCCTGAGGGAGGAAATGCGAAATGAAGATAACCGAGGTCGAGACGCTCTATACCGAGGAGTTCTCGAACGTCATCTGGGTGCGGGTGCATACCGATGCGGGGATAACCGGGCTGGGCGAGACGTTCTTCGGGCCGGGGTCGGTCACCGCACATGTACACGAAGTGCTGGCGCATAAGCTGCTCGGCCGCGACCCGCTGGCGATCGAGGCGATCAACCGCGAGATGGTCTATGCGGCGCTGGGGTTCTCGTCATCGGGGGCGGAAATGCGCGCCGCGTCGGCCGTCGACATTGCGCTGTGGGATCTGTTCGGCAAGGTCTGCAACCTGCCGGTGCACCAGATGCTGGGCGGGCTGAGCCACCAGCGGCTGCGCATCTACAATACCTGCGCCAACCCTCGCTACGCGCAGGCGCGCAACTTCCGGCCGGTGGATAACTGGGCTTCGGGGCAGGGCGATGCCCGCTATGCCGATCTCGACGGCTTCATGCATCGGGCGGGGGAACTGGCGGAGGACCTCCTGGCGTCGGGGATCACGGCGATGAAGATCTGGCCGTTCGATCCGCCGGCGATGGAAAACGACGGGCGCTACATCACCACCGACCAGCTGAAGCTGGCGCTCGCGCCGTTCGAGAAGATCCGGAAAGCCGTGGGCGACCGCATCGAGATCATGGTGGAGCTGCATAGCCTGTGGAACCTGCCGACCGCCAAGCAGATCGCGCGGGCCTTGGAGCCGTTCCAGCCGACCTGGTTCGAGGACCCGATCCGCATGAACTCGCCGCAGGCGCTGGCCGAGTTCGCGCGCTCGACCCCGATATCGGTCTGCGCCAGCGAAGTGCTGGCGACGCGCTTTCCCTACAAGGACCTGCTCGACCGCGACGCGACGCATGTGGTGATGGTCGATATCGGTTGGTGCGGCGGGCTGACCGAAGCACGCAAGATCGCCGCGCTGGCCGACACCTATCACCGGCCGTTCGCAGCACATGACTGCGTCGGCCCGGTGGCGTTCGCCGCGGGAGTGCATGCCTCGTTCAGCCAGCCCAACACGCTGATCCAGGAGAGCGTGCGGGCCTATTACAACGGCTGGTACAAGGACCTGGTGACGGCAACGCCACGCATCGAAGGCGGGCATGTGTACCCAATGGAGGGGCCTGGGCTGGGGACTGAGTTGAGGCCGGAGGTGTTCGAGCGGGCCGATCTGGTGCGGCGGGTGTCGCGGGTTTAGGGGCGGGGGGACTGGGCACTGGCAGTGGACGCGATCGCCTTCTCCCCTTGTGGGAGAAGGTGCCCGAAGGGCGGATGAGGGGTATCTCTCCGCGCACTGGGGCGCTCCTCGCTTCGCTCGGAGCGCGCTACACTTCGTTGCGCGGACCCCTCATCCGGCCTTCGGCCACCTTCTCCCACAAGGGGAGAAGGCCCTCGCCTCACAGCCGGAACTTGAGGCACCATCATCTCATGGTCGTACCCCACACAAAGTCCCTTGACGTCCTTCCGCCATGTAACGTTACATTGCGCACCGGCAAAAACACCGTACGGATACGCGTTCAGATGAGCAGTCAGACCACCCCAGCCAATGCCGCCAAGCCGGGCGAGCCGCGGGCCTATCGCAGCGCCGAATGGTTTGCGCGGGCCGGCAAATATGGCTTCGTGCCGCGCAGCTGGATGAAGAGCCAGGGGTTCTCGCCCGAGCTGCTCGATGGCCGGCCGGTGATCGGCATCTGCAACACCTGGTCGGAACTGACCAACTGCAACCGGCACCTGCGCGAGCTGGCCGAGCATGTGAAGCGGGGCGTGCTGATGGCGGGTGGTTTCCCGCTGGAGTTTCCGGTGACGAGCCTGGGTGAGCCGCTCATGCGGCCGACCACCATGATGTTCCGCAATCTCGTCGCCATGGATGTCGAAGAGACGATCCGCGCCAACCCGATCGACGGGGTGGTGCTGCTGGCCGGCTGCGACAAGACCACGCCGGCGGTGCTGATGGGGGCGGCGAGCTGCGACGTGCCCGCCGTGCTGGTGTCGGGTGGGCCGATGCTCAATGCCCGCTTCCGCGGCCGGGTGCTGGGCTCGGGCACCGACATCTTCAAGCTCGATGAGGAATACCGCACCGGCAATATCTCGAAGGCCGACCTCGATGCGGCCGAGGCGGCGATGAGCCGTTCGGCCGGCTCGTGCATGACCATGGGTACCGCCTCGACCATGGCGTCGCTGGGCGAGGCGATGGGGATCGGCTTTGCCATGAACGGCTCGATCCCGGCGCCCGACAGCCGCCGTGCCGTGCTGGCCGAGCAATCGGGCAAGCGCGCCGTCGAACTGGTGCGGCAGAACATCACCATCTCCAAGATCCTGACCCGGGCGGCGTTCGAGAACGCGGTGAAGGTCAATGGCGCCATCGGCGGCTCGACCAATGCGGTGGTGCACCTGCTGGCGCTGGCCGGGCGGCTGGGGGTGGATTTCAAGCTCGAGGACTGGGACGCGCTCGGCCGCGACGTGCCGACCATTGTCGACCTCAAACCCTCGGGCCGCTTCCTGATGGAAGAGTTCTTCGATGCCGGCGGTTTGCCGGTGGTGATGCAGCGCATCTCGCATTTGCTCAACCTCGACGCCGTCGCGGTCGAAGGCGGCACGATCGGCGAGCGCATCGCGGATGCGCAAAGCTGGAACGACGAGGTGATCCGGCCGCTGGACAAGCCGCTGACGCCGCAGGGCGGCATGATGGTGCTGAAGGGCAACCTCGCGCCCAACGGCGCCATCATCAAGCCGTCGGCCGCCTCGCCGCGGCTGATGCAGCACCGTGGCCGGGCCATGGTGTTCGAAAACTCCGAGGATCTCAGGGCTCGCATCGACGATCCCGATCTCGATGTCGATGCCGACAGCATCCTGGTGCTGAAGAATGCCGGCCCGCGCGGCTACCCCGGCATGCCGGAAGCCGGCACCATGGCGCTGCCCAAGAAGCTGCTCGAGCAGGGCGTCACCGACATGGTGCGGGTCTCGGACGCGCGGATGAGCGGCACGGCGTTCGGCACCGTGGTGCTGCATGTGGCGCCGGAATCGGCGCTGGGCGGGCCGCTGGCGCTGGTCCGGACCGGCGATTTCATCGTGCTCGACTGCCCCGCGCGGAAGCTCGAGCTCGAAATCTCCGCCGAGGAGCTTGAGCGGCGTCGGGCGGCCTTCGTGCCGCCGCCGCCGGCCTATGAGCGCGGCTATGGCCGGCTCTACATCGATCATGTGCAGCAGGCCGACAAGGGCGTCGATTTCGACTTCCTGGTCGGCGGCAGCGGCACGCCGCCTTCGAAAGTCTCGTTCTGACGGCACGCCCGTCGCACCGCCGATACCGCTCGGTGAGCCGCTGAGCCTCGGCGCCCGCATATTATCTGGAGGATACTGGGAATGACTGCACGTGCGTATTGCGACTGCCACGTCAACATCTACAACGAAGAGCACATCCTGCCGCTGTACTGGACGCTGCATGGCCGGGTGCGGAAGGGCGAGCTCAGTCACCAATCCGATGCGGATTCGCTCTACACGGCGATGGCTGACGTCGAGAAGGCGATCATCTTCACGCTGCGCTATGCCGATGCCATCGGCGTCGAGGGCAATGACGAGCTGACCGCCGCGGCGGTGAAGAAGTACCCCGACAAGTTCGTTGGCTTCGCCTATGTCGATCCGCGCCGCCCCGACTACATGGACATGCTGCACCACGCCATCGAGGACCTTGGTCTCAAGGGCGTGAAGTTCGGGCCGATCTATAACGGCGTGCACCTTTCCGACCCGCGGCTTGAGCCGGTCTACGAGTATCTGCAGAAGCGCAACATTCCGCTGACCATGCATATGGGCACCACCTATGCCCGCAATGCCCCGGTGGAGCTGGGCCGCGCCATCCATGTCGAGCCGGTGGCGCTGAAATACCCCGACCTGACCATGATCCTCGCCCATATGGGCCACCCCTGGTACGACGAGGCGATCGTCGTGGCGCGCAAGCAACCCAATGTGTGGCTGGAACAGTCGGCGCTCTTCTACCGGCCCTGGCAGTATTACAACATGCTGGTGCTGGCCGAGGAGTATCGCACCGCCGACAAGATCTTCTTCGGCACCGACTTTCCGTTCGCCGGCGTGGCGGAATCGGCCGATGGGCTGATCAACATCAACAAGCAGGTCGAAGGCACCAGCCTGCCACGGGTGAGCGAGGAGACGATCCAGTCAATCCTCTGGTCCAACCCGTTCAAGACCTGGTGGAAGGGTGACAACCCGCTGGCGTAAGCGCCGCGGCGCCGTCGCGCCCTCCAAAGCATCCCCCTTCTCTCCTGCAGAATCCGAGGCTCAGCTCAGCTAGGTCCCTGGTTTTCGCCAGAGAGGAGGGCTGTTGCGTTACCGGTCCGCTCCGCGCAGATACCGGGTGGCGCTCGTGATCGCTCCCAGGCTTACTCAGGCCTCAGGCCTACCGGCGCAGGAAACGACGTCCTCAGCGCTGATCCGTTGGCCGAGAACGCGCAGGCGCTTGTCCACCTCGCCGCTTCACTTGCCGATCCTGACCAAGCAAAATAGGCCGTCGTCATCCAAATGGTGGACGCCAGAGGCATCAAAACCCACTAGCATCCGTGGAGGCGGCCGTTTCTGGCCAAAATACTCCACTTCATTTGCGTCTGATTTGCACTGCAAAAGAACACTCAAGATCAGTTGTGGGAACGTCAATTCTGTGTTTATGCTAATGGCATCTGCGTAGGGTATCGGCCACAATACCTAACATATTCCTTTGGCGGCAAGGGTTTACGCATGGTGCATTCGGTGGATCACGTGACCGGAGCCCTCGGCGACTGGTTGCTTGCCAGTTTTCCAGATGTGGCTTTGGCTTTGGGCTCTGTCACCTCAGCCAAAGACAAGCCCACAATACGGGTCGCGCTCGCCGATCTTTACGTTGAGCCGTCCGGCAACCGGCTCAGTCCGACGGTCGTGCTGCGGCTCGACTATCGCATCATGGTTGAAGCCGACGACCCGCTGGTCCAGCACCGGTACCTCGGCGAAATCGCGTTTGCACTGGCCGAGAATCCGGCACTGGCAATGCCAGACGCGGACCCGGTGATCCTGCAGATGGAACGGCGCACCGACGAGCCGCTCGGCCTTGCCGTCTCTACCTCGCTGCTCCGCGCCCGCACTCGAACCCTGGCGCCACCAGTGCTGCATGCGCCTGTGCTGCACGTCGATACGATGGGCACCATCGAGGGCGTGGTGGAGAGTCCCGACGGGCTGGCAATCGCCGGCGCCGTGGTCGAACTGCCGGCGCTGCGGCTGGTGCAGACCACTGGCCTCGACGGCCGCTTCCGCTTCGATGCGCCGGGAGGCGTGACACGCTCGCTGGAGGTGATCGCGCGCAAGCAGCGCTTCAGCAAGACTGTCGTGGCCAAGCCCGGCCAGACCCTGACGCTACAATTGTCCGTGGAGAGCTAGCATGCCGACCTATCTTAGCCCTGGCATTTTTATCGAGGAGATCGAGAGCGGCTCACGACCGATCGAGGCCGTCGGCACGTCGGTGGCGGGCTTCGTCGGCACCGCGCCTGACGCCACTGCCCGCAGCGGCGAAGCCGTGGCGGTCAACAACTGGCAGGAGTTCGTGAAGATCTTCGCCAACGGCGCGTCGACCGGCACCCCGCTCGCCAACGCCGTCCACGGCTTCTTCCTCAACGGCGGGCCGCGTTGCTACATCGTCAACATCGCCGCCGACGCGCCGATCAGCGGCGGCGGCAAGGGGCTCGACCTGCTCGCCGCCATCGACGAGATCGCGCTGATCGCCGCTCCGGGCCGCATCGACACAGTGAGCTACGAAGCGCTGCTAAATGCCGCCGAACAGTTGGGAGATCGTGTCGCCCTGCTCGATGGCCCGCCGCGGGCCGACGACGTCGAACAGCTCACCCGCGCGGCGACCGTCAGTGCCGAAGAGGGGGCTCCGAAGCCGAAGCGCGGCGGCCTGCGCCCGCGCGACTCGCAGCGCGGCTTTGGCGCGCTCTACTTCCCCTGGATCCGCGGGCAGGACGCGATCTCACCGTCCACCATCGTCGACATCCCGCCATCGGGCCATATTGCCGGCATCTGCGGCCGCATCGACGTGCAGCGCGGCGTGCACAAGGCGCCGGCCAACACTCCGATCTTCGGTGCCATCGGGCTGACCCAGGCGATCAGCAAGGCCGAGCAGGAAGTGCTGAACCCGGTTGGCGTCAACTGCATCCGTGCCTTCGGCCGCGAGGGCATTACCGTCTGGGGGGCCCGCACCCTCGCCGCCTCGGCCTCAAACTGGCGCTACCTCAATGTCCGTCGGCTCACCAACATGATCGAGGAATCGATCGAGAACAGCCTGCGCTGGACCGTGTTCGAGCCGAACGACCAGTTCCTGTGGAAGGCCATCCGTCGGGACATCGGCGCCTTCCTGACGCTGCTCTGGCGGCAGGGCGCGCTGATGGGCGCGACGCCGGCGCAGGCCTTCTTCGTCAAGTGCGACGAGGAAACCAATCCGCAAGAAGAGATCGATGCCGGCAAGGTCACCACGCTGATCGGCATCGCGCCGGTCAAGCCGGCCGAGTTCGTCATCTTCCGGATCGGCCAGACCGCTGCCGGTACCGTCGTCGAAACCGCCTGAACGTCCGCGCGAGGAACTGAACCATGCCTTCAGCAGCTGAGAACGCAGCCGGCGGGGCCGCCGTCGGCCAGACCATCGACCCCTATCGCAACTTCAACTTCAAGCTCGAGATCCAGGGCGTGGTGGAGGGCCACTTCACCGCCGTCGCGGGGCTCGGGGCGCGTATCCACCCTATCCGCTACCGCGAAGGCGGCACCAGCCAGGTGGTGCGCGCCATCCCCGGCCCGGTCGAATATGCCGAGGTGACCCTGTCTTACGGCCTCACCCGCTCGCATGACCTGTGGGACTGGTTTACCAAGGGCGTCGAGGGCGCGGTGGAGCGTCGCAATGTCTCGGTGATCATCCTCGATCCCAAGGGCGTCGACGAGGCCCTGCGCTGGAACCTGATCAACGCCTGGCCATCGGAATGGAGCGGCGCGCCGCTCGATGCGCTGGGGCGCGAAATCGCCATCGAGCAGGTGAAGCTCGTCTTCGACAGCATGAACCGGGCGTGAGCCATGAACGGCCCCCTCGGCACGCTTGCCTCCGTCGTGCTGCCCGCGTTCCGCGCGGTGACGGCATGGCTGGAGGCGGCTGCCTTGCGCGAAGCCGCGCCGCTCGGGGAGGCGCGCCGAGCGGAGCTGCGGGAGCAGTATCCGGACGCGCCGGACGCATGGATCGAGCTGCTGGCGACACGGCTCGGCGCGGGGGATGCGTTCGAGCCGGATGGCGGAGCGGCGCCGGGTGTCGAGACAGCGCCATTCGCTGCACCCGCTCCGGGCGACTGGCCGAGCCCCCGATCCGGCGAGGTGCCGGTCGCGCGTCCAGCGCCGGATCGTGCTGCCGTGCCCGCGACGCCAAGGCCGGCTCTGCGGTTCAGCACGCCCGATAGGCAGGCGGCTCGCCCACCCCTCGAGAATGCTGCCACGGCGCCTGCGCCGGAACCACGGGCGAAGGTCGCGTGGCTGGAGCATCGGCGTACGGCGCGTCGTGTCGGCTTCGCGGTGCAACTGGAGCCAACCGCAGCGTCGCCTCGGGCTGTCCTGCCGGCCAGTGACCAGGCGCTGCCGGTGGCGGCGCCTCTGCAGTTTGCCGGCCCGGCCGCGCCGGCCCAGCCGCGCGTCTCCGATATGGCCGCGGAGCCGCCAGTCGAGGCGCGGATTGCGGTGTCCTGGCTCGAGGCTGCAGCGGAGCCGCCACCCGCGCCGGACTTTTCGCCCCCACGCGCCGCACCTGATCGCGTGGCTCCGGCCTGGACGACCGGTGCGGGTGTGGAGGAGCAGCGGCGTGCAGCCTTCGCCCTGGCCCCAACGCCTGTCGGACGCTCCGCCGGAGCGTTCCCCCACGCGCGGCGCGAGGCGCCGCCCCGCCAGCCGTCCCCGGCGAGCCTCGCCGGTCAATGGCCGGACCTGCCCGCTCCGCGGCCCGTGTCCGCTGCCCGCGACACCGATGCGGGTGACCGCCTCCGCCGCCTCATCGACGACCAGGTGGAGCGAGCATGGAACGGATAGCTTTCCTGGTCGAACGCACCGGTGAGCAGCTCTTCTGCTTGCTCAACCCCGAGAACGTCGTGGTGCGCCGCTCTGCTGGCGTCGTCGCGCATGGCGCGACCACCGGCATCATCACCGGCATGACGATGACCGACGACCCCCTGATCGCCACCGGCGGCGGCAGCACCGAGATCGACCTCGACCTGCTGTTCGACACCGAGATCGACAACGAGTTGCGGCCACGCCTGCCCGCGGCGATCGAGCAGCAGGAGGGCGAGCCGTCCCTGGTGGCGCCGGCGGAACAATCCGACGTCCGCGACATGACGCGGCCGATCTGGAACCTCGCCGAGAACGGCGAGACGACGGACGGCTTCGGCGCGCCGCCGCTGGTCCGGATGATCTGGGGCAGGGCCTGGAATATCCCTGGCGTGGTGATGGCGGTCTCGGAGAAGTTCGAGCGCTTCGCCGCCGATGGCCGCCCGCAGCGCTCCTGGCTGCGGTTGCGGCTGAAGCGGGTGGATTATGACGATGCCGGTGCGTCGCCGGCCCGCCTGCCCGCCACCTCGCAGTTCGAGCTGCCCCACGTCGACGGCCTCAGCGGCACCGAGGACCGGGCCGTCCGGGTGACGCTCAGCCCGGACGAGAACGGCCTGCCGACGCCGCGTATCGATGAGATCGTGGCCGACTATTACGGCGACACGTCGCTGGTACATGCCGTCCTCAGCTACAACAACATCGCCGATCCACTCGATATCGCCGAGGGGACGATCCTCGTGCTTCCCGACCCGGCGAGCCTGGTCGAGCCATGAGCAAGCCATTCAACCAGACGGCGCTCGCCCTGGAGCTGGACGGCGCGCCTGCCGATCCCCGACTGGCGCGGCTCGTCAGCGAAGTGCTGGTGCGCCAGGAACTCGCCGCGCCGGCCCTGGCGGAGGTCAGTTTCACGCTGATCGAACCGCGCGAACTCGACGGCCTCGCCATCGGCCGCGGCCTCGCGTTGCGCGTCGGCAGCGATCGCGTGCCGCTGTTCGAGGGTGAAATCAGCGCCCTGACCTATGATTACGGCTCGGCCGGCGTGCCCTTGCTGCGGGTGCGGGCCTACGACAAGCTGCAGCGGCTGCGCCGGAATTTCCGGCCCCGGGCGATCGAGTCGCAGTCGGCCGCCGACCTCGCCGCGGCGCTCGCCGGTGAAATCGGCGTCGGTTCGGACTGCCAGGGCCGACCAGAGCCGCGCGACACGCTGATCCAGCACGAGCAGAGCGACTTCGACCTGCTGACCGACCTCGCCGAAGAGTCCGGACTCTACCCTGTGCTGCGGGACGGCACCCTGGTGCTGACCGGGCTCGACGGCTTCGGCGACCAGGTCGGGCTGCGCTTCGGCGGCGAACTCCTGAGCTTCGAGGCAAGCCTCTCCAACGATCGCAACGTGCGCGGGACGGTGGGGGCAGGGTGGAATCCGTCGAGCGCCGCCGCCTTTGTCGAAACCGTCACGACGAGCCGGCAGGACGCACTCGAAGCCCGGGACGTCGCGGCGAACGAGGGCACCGGCGGGTACCGGCAGCGACTGAACCGCCTCGGGGAGCGGGCTGCCGACATCGCCGGGGTCGCCGCCGCCGATCTCGACCGCGGGGTCGCCCGCTCGACCGCCGCAAAGGGCGAGGCGACGGGCGATCCACGCCTCGCGCCCGGCCGGCCGGTGACGGTTTCGGGGGTCGCCGACGGCGTCGCCGGCCGCCATGTGATCACCAGCGCCCTGCACCGCATCGATGCGGCGCGGGGCTATGTCACCGGCTTTTCCACCGAGCCGCCGACGCGCAACAGTCGCCCCCGCGCGCCGCTGGTAACGCTCGGCCTCGTCACCGACACGGTGGACCCCGAAACAATGGGGCGCTGCCGGGTCAACCTGCCGGCGCTCGGCGATACGCTGGCGCCGTGGCTCGCCGTGCTGATCCCGGGCGCCGGCGCCGGCAAAGGCGCCGCGGTGTTCCCGGAAATCGGCGACCAGGTGCTGGTGCTCTGTCCCGATGGCGATCCGGCCCGCGGCATCGTGCTCGGCGGGCTGTACGGCGACAAGGACCTGCCGCGCGGCTTTTCCAACCAGCGGCCCCGGCCCTTCGTGCTGCGCACCAGCGGCGGCCAGCGGCTCGAGCTCTCCTCGGTGAACGCCTTGGCGCGGCTCGCGACCATCTCGGGCAGCATGCTGGAATTCGCTCCTGACAATGCCCGTCTTGCCGCGGCCAGCGACCTCGTGATCGAGGCGCCGGGCAAGACGATTACCTTTCGCGCCAATCTCATCAACTTCGAGCGGGGCTGAGCGATGTTGATCCTCACCAAGAAAGCCGTCCTCAAATGCATGCATGGCGGCGTCGTCAAAAACGTCAATAGCCAGGACTGGGTACGCATCGCCGAGGACCCCTTGCTCGTCGACGACGACCCGCACGGCCGGTCGATCAGTGCCTGCCCGATGGTGACCATCACCACGCCGCCCTGCACCGCCACCGTCGCCGTGGACGATGCCTCCTACTCCACCTTCATCCGCATCGGCGGCAAACGCGTCTGCCTCGATACCACTGCCGGCCGTACGAACTGGAGCCAGCTCGGCATCACCCCGTTCTCGGTGAGCTCGGTGGCCCAGAAATTCGTGGCGAGCGGAGCCTGAGCCATGACGGTGATCGGCTGGCAGTTTCGACGACTGGGCGCCGGCTACGAGCCGGGTACGATCGTGCCCGCCGGGCCGCATACCTCGCCCTCGGGCGGCATCGCCATGCTGAGCGGCGACGACGCCATCCGGCAGGCCATTGTCATGCTGCTGGCGACCCGGCCCGGCGAACGGGTGATGCGCCCCACCTATGGCTGCCCGCTCGACCGGCTGGTGTTTGCCGCCAACGACGCCACGACCGCCGGGCTGGCGATCCACTACGTGTCGCAGGCCATTACCCGCTTCGAGCCGCGGATCGACATCGTGCGGCTGAGGGCAGGGCGCGCGGCCGGCAGTGGCGCCGGAGAAAGCGTGCTCGAAATCAGGCTCGACTATCGCGTCCGCGAGAGCCAGCGCCGCGACAGCCTCGCCGTCACCCTCGACCTTGCCCCGGGGGTGAACTGATGGCCTTCCCGACCCCGAAACTCGACGAACGCACGTTCGATGACCTGATGCGCGAAGCCCGCGAGATTGTCCGCAACCGCTCACCGGAATGGACCGATACCTCGCCCAGCGACCCCGGCATGGTGCTGGTGGAGCTGTTTGCCTTCCTCACCGACAACATGCTTTACCGGCTCAACCGGGTGCCCGAGAAGGTGCATGTGGCGCTGCTGAACCTGATCGGCGTGACCATGCTGGCGCCCGCCGCCGCGCAGGTCCGGCTGACATTCAGCCGCACTGCCCCGGTCGCGGACAAGCCGATCGCCATAGCTGCCGGAACGCGGGTGTCCGATGTGGCGAGCGCGGTAACTTTCGTCACGCTTGCCGACCTCGAGATCGCGGCCGGCGCCCCATCGAACGAGGTCGATGCGATCCATGCCGACCTGGTGGATGGCGAACTCGTCGGTACGGGCAACGGCGAGCCGGCGCAGAGCGTCCGGCTGCGGCGCGCCCCGCTGATCCGGCATATCCCCGAGCTCGCGACGCTCACCGTCGGGATCGAGGAAGAACCGGAGGGGCTCGATCCCGGGCTGGCGGTGCGCCAGTTCGGCGGCAGGCCCTTCGTCGTGTGGAAGGAGGTTTCGAGCTTCCAGGGGCTGGCTGATGGCGACCGCGCCTACACCCTCGACCGGGCTACCGGCACGATCAGCTTTTCACCGCTCGGCGGGTCCGGCTCGGCGACCTTCAGCCGGATACCGCCCAAGGACGCCGAAATCCGCGCCTGGTATCGCATCGGTGGCGGCAAGGTCGGCAATGTCTTGCCGAACACCCTTGTCGTCATGCGCGACCCGATCCCCGGCGTGTCCGTCAGCAATGGCGGCCGCGCCAGCGGCGGCGAGGACGGCGAGACGCTGGAACGCGCCATGCTGCGCGCCCGCGAAGCGGTGCAGGCCCTCTCGAGTGCCGTCACGGCACGCGACTTCGAGCGCATCGCGCTGCTCGCCGGCGGAGTGGCGCGCGCCCGCGCTTATGCCCAGCGCGAACACTGGGTGTTCGGCGAACCGGGCGTGGTGGAGATCCGCGTGGTGCCGACGCTGCTGCCGGGTGAACCGCCGACGCTGGAGAATGTCCGCGGCCACCAGACCGAGCTGCTGCGCGACCGCGTCGATGCGCTGATCGCCGACTACCGGCCAATCGGCGTACGCACCAAGGTGCTGTGGGCCCATTGCCGGCCGGTGTCGATCGCCTCGCGTGTCGTCGTCTCGCCGGTCGAGGATCCGGAAGCGGTGCGCAACCGCATCCTGCGCCGGCTCGACGACCTGATCTCGCCCAACGGGCAGTGGCCGTTCGGCAAGACGTTGCGCGCCTCGGACGTCTACGAAGCGATCCTCGCCGAGCCAGGCGTGCGGTTTGCCGAGCAGCTAACGTTCACCATCGACGAGGGCCCGCAGTCCGAGGTGGTCGACCTGCACCGCGACCCCAACCAGCCGCGCACCTTCTACGCCGCAGCCGTCAAGCGCCTCTACCGCACCATGGACAGCGCCGAGAGCTGGACGACGATCATCGACCAGCCCGACTCGGAAGTAACAACGGTGAGAACCGATCCCGAGCAGCCGGGCGTGGTGATGGCGCTGCTGTCGGTCAAGGACGTCGAGACCGTGACGGTGCAGCTGTCGAATGACGGCGGCGAGACCTGGAACGTGGTCGAGACGGTGCAGGGCGAAAAGCTCTACGACATCGCGAGCCTCAAGAACGGGCCGCGCGCGCAGCTGTTCTACGCCAGTCGCAAGGGGCTGCGCGTCATCAGTCTGGGCGACGCCTCCAGTTCGATCCTCATCGACCAGCTCGAGGCAGGCGCCAGCGACGCGGCGTTGAACGAGATCGGCGTCTATGCCGTGGCGGTTGCCCGCTTCGCATCGGGCGTCCCGTGCGTTGCAGTGGCCCGTCGCGAAAAGCGCGGCGTGCTGATCTCGCGCGATGGCGGCAAGGCCGGCAGTTTCCAGCCGATCCCGGGCGCCGAGGGGCGCGACGTGCGCCGCCTGATGTTCCAGCGTGAAGGCGACCGTCTGTTCCTCTGGGCCGCCGTTGCCGCCGAACGGGGCGAGAACGGCGAAGGCGTCATCCGCGTCGAAGCACGCGGCGATGGCATCGATCCCGAGGGATGGAAGGTGGTGGGCACCGGCTGGAACGGCGGCAGCTGCACCGGCCTGGCGTTCGCGCCCGGCCTCGTTGCCGCTTCGTCCAACCGCACCGGCATCGCCCTGCTCGAAACTGACAAGGCGAATGCGGCGTGGACCACTTCGCAGCTCGGCTGCGGCCTGCCGATCGAAGAGGACCGCAAAACCCTTGTGCCGCTCACTGGCGTGGCGCTCGGCCCGTCGGCGCCGCTGGTGCTTGCCGGCGCCGCGGGCGGCGTCTTTGCGAGCCGCGACCGCGGACAGCGCTATGTCGCTGCCGGCCAGATCGAGTTCACGGAGCGCGCGCCGCTGCCGCCCAATTCGCTCTACTGCTCGGGCACGCACGACATCACCGTGGTGCGCGAGAACGAGATGGAGGGCTGAGGCTTGGATATGCGGCTGATCCCGAGGCTGTTGCCCGAAGTGATGCAGGCCGGGATCACGCCCGGCAGCGTGCTCGAAACGCTCGTCGGCATCATGCAGTCTTACCTCGCGCCGGACGAGGCGATCCTCGCCGACCTCGACCGCTGGTTCGATCCGCGCCGCACACCCGAAGGCTTCCTGATGCTGCTCGCCGGCTGGGTCGGCCTCGAACGTACGCTGGTGGGCGACCTCGACAGCGCCTCCTCGCGCGCTGCCCCGATCGACCCGGGTGCGCTGCGCGAACTGATCCTGCGCGCCGCGGTTTTCGCGCGTGACCGCGGCACCGCCCGCACCCTCAAAGCGATGCTGAAGATCATGACCGGCGCCGAGGCCATCGACATCGTCGAGAACCCTCCCGGCGACGACGGCCTGCCGCGGCCCTTCCACATGCGGGTCGAGCTGCCCGACGCCGCGCGGCGGCACGACGCACTGGTGCGGCGTACCGTCGAGAACTGGAAACCCGCCTACGTCACCTCCGAGATTTTCTTCCGCCCGGCCTGAGCCGGTCCGCACCAGAAGGGAGTTCGCCATGATCGGTTTTCAACCCGGACGCACGATCTCCTGGGCCATGGGGGTGTCGATCGGCTTGCTGGCGTTCTTCGTGTTCCTCGCCGGCGTCTCGATCCTGCACGACAACGACACGGTGTACCCGCGCGACGACAACGGGCTGTACGCCTACCATGACGACCAGTGCGAGCGGCCGGTCGACCAAGGCTGGATGGTCGAGGTGCAGAACACCATATCGAACGCCGGCTACGTGGTGGTGGGCGTGCTGATCCTGATGCGGGCCGGCTCGTGGGCGGGGCTGCTGTTCGGCCTCAACCTGGTGATCCTCGGCGCCATGAGCGCGCTCTACCACGCGACGCTGGGACGCGAGGTGCCGCAAACCGTCGACGTCGCCTGGGTCTACGCCGCGCTGTTCTCGCTCCAGGTCTACATCGCCTCGGTGCATCTGCAGGCCCGCGAACCGTGGCGCCTGTCGGGAGCATGGCCCGCCATCATCGGACTGGCACTGATGGGCGTGGGAGTCCTCGCCTTCCTGCTGTTCCAGTTCAGCGGGGTCGGGGCCTTCTTCGCGTTCACCGCTCTCGTCTTCGCGTTCACCGCGCTGTGCTTCCTCATCCGCAAGGTGATGGCCGAGGTCGAATGGCTGGGCTGGGTGTTTGTCGCCGTCACCGCTGTCGGTATCGGGGTGCTGGGGGTCTTGATCAAGACGGAGACCGGATGGAGTTCGACCACCCTGTTCGTGATCATTGTCGGCCTGCTGATCGTCCAGCTGCTGGTGCTCTTTGCCGGGGAGAAGACGCCGAAGGGGCTTGGCGGGCAACTGGCCTGGATCGGCGGGCTGCTCTTCGTCGGGGCAGTCTTCCGGCTCTTCGACGGCTACGAGGACAATGCTCCCGGCCCGGCCATCGATGCGACGCGCAAGCTGCTGTGCAACCCCGACCTGGTGGTGCAACCGCACGCGCTCTGGCACCTCATCGGCGCCGCCGCTCTGCTCCTGGCCTACGACCTGGTGACCCAGTTCCAGGCGACCGGCCAGACGTCGGTCGACAAGCCACTTATCTTTCCTGATGCGGCAGACCCGAAATCATGATGCTCTGCTGCCCAGTCGATCGAGATCTATCCGTGTAACAAACGAGGTGTCCGATTGCCTACTTTCGAGTTCGCCGACTGCCCGACCACCCTGACGTTGGCCACTGCTCCCGAAACCCAGGAGCAGACCGGGAGCGTCCGCTGTACGCTGCGCAACACTTCGGCGCGCCGGCAGAGCGTCCGCATCCGCATCGAGCCGCTGGGAAACGCGCAATCGAAGTGGTTCGGGTTCGCCGGCGCCCCCACCACTTCGCCGCTCGAGCTCGAGCAGGAAATCGACGCGGGCGGCACGTTCACCGTGACGGCCGGCGTCAAGGTGCCGCCCGGTGCGCCTGTCGGGCCCCAGAGCTTCCGCCTGCGCGCCATCGCGGAATCGGCGCCCGACACCGATTTCGCCGAAGGCCCGGCCATCAGCTTCGAGGTCGCCGCCTCGAAGGGGCCGGACAAGCCGGCTTCGGCCTTCCCGTGGTGGGCAGTGGCCGTCGCCGCGGCCATGGTGCTCGTCGTGGGTGCCGGGCTGTTTTTCATGCTCCAGCCCAAGTCCGATCCCGATCCGCAGCGCGACCCAGCGACGGGCGGACTCAATGGCAAAGTCATGCTGCTCACCAACCTGCAGACGCAGAAGTGCCTCACCATCAAGGATGGCAGCGCCGAGAACAACATCTTCGCCGTCCAGATGAGCTGTGCCGACGAACCGCTGAAGCGTTGGCTGTTCACGGAGGTGCAGCCCACCCACTTCCAGATCAAGAACGTCCAGACCGGCAAGTGCCTGACCATCTCCGGCGGCGAAAGCAACGCGAACAACCTGGAGTGGCTGCAGTACAACTGCGACGACCACAGATCGCGTACCTGGACCACCAGCGGCCCGAGCGCCGACGGAACCTACCAACTGATCAACGTGCATACCAACAAGTGCCTGACCATCGCCGGCGGCCGCAGCACCGACGACGGTGTTGTGGCGGTGCAGTACGACTGCGACACCGACCCGTCGCGCCGCTGGAAACTGGTTCCGGCACAAACCTGACTATCGACCGCTGAACGAGAGGTACGGATGCCGAGCTTCGAATTCGCCGACTGTCCGACGCGGCTGGACCTGACGGCCGCGCCGGACGGAACCCGGACCGGCAGCCTCCGCTGCACGCTGCGCAACACCTCGTCGCGGCGCCAGACGATGCGCATCCGCATCGAGGCGCTGTCTGGCGCCCGCTCGGATTGGTTCAACCTCGCCACGGCGCCGCCGACCTCCCCGCTGGAGATCGAGGAGGACATCGCTGCCGGTAGCACGCTGACCGTCGAAGCGCTGGTCAAGGTGCCGCCGCAGCCGGCCGCGACCGATCACGCCTTCCGCCTGCGAGTTACCTCGGAAGCGCAGCCGGACACCGATTTCGCCGAAGGACCAGCGGTCGCGTTCCACATCGATGCGACCGAGCGACGCGAGGTCAAGCGGCCGTTCCCCTGGTGGGCCGTGGCGGTCGCCGCGGTTTTCCTGCTGGTCGTCGCCGGCGGCGTCGCGTACCTGATGTGGCCCCGGCTCGAGCTCGACATGGTGCGAGGCCATCCACTGGAGGAGGCCAAGGCGATCGCGGCCAAGCACGGCTTTGCGAACATCGGGGCGAAACCGGGAGAGCCAGAACCCGGACACGACCCGGCGCAGCAGATCGTCGTTGCTCTGGGCAAGGACGACACCACCGGCGCGACCATCCTGCTGTTCGACCCCGGTGTCCTGGTGCCGAAAGTCGCCCGCTCCGACCCCCGGGATGCCCAACAGGCGCTGACCCAGAAGGGCTTCACGGCAAGCATCGTGGCAGAGACTTCGCACGTTGACGGCTTCGGTGATACCGAAGTCACGCGCACCAGCCCACCGGAGGAGCAGCCGGCGGCGATGGGAAGCGCCGTGACCGTCATGGTCAACATCAAGAAGCCCAATAGCGGTGGCGGAGGTGGAGGCGGTGTCGGACCCGGCGGCATTCACCCGTGCACCCCTTGGCCCGCCTGCATCCTCGTCATCGAAGTTGATCCTGTGCTCAGCCCCCCACGTATCGACCCTCGAGTGTACGATCCTTTACCCTCGATAGGTTCATTCCCGCAGTAACTGACGTCTCGCCGCTTACCATCGACGACTCCGTCTTCATCCTCATTGGGCAGCAGGCCGCGATGCGCGCTATTATCATCGTCCTCCTCATCGTCGGTGCGGTGTTCGTTGGCACCCTGCTGTTCTATCCGCAGGAGCCCGCGACCAGCGAGAAGCCCGGCTATCGCCCGACGCTGCCGGAATGGGCCGCGTTCCTGAAGTTTCAACCGCCATCGGCCGAGCCCCTGCCAGGCACCACGCTGCCGACGTCACTGGCTGGCGCCGAGAGCTGGAGCGGCCGGTTCACCGCAGGAGATCGCAAGGTCGCCACGGTTCGGGTACGGCTGGTCGACGGCAAGGCGGTTACGGTGACGGCAAGCGAGCCGGGACAGGACGAGCAATTTCTCTGCATCGTGGCCAAGGGGGCACAGCGCCCCCCGGGCTGCGACGACAAGAACATGGCCGATGGGCTTGAGGGCAGCGTCGTGGTGCGCAAGGGCACCGCCACGACAAACATCAGCGCCCCGTCCGGCCCTGTAACGCTCGCGGTCAACGACTGATGACAGTCAGACCGGCACGACGCTGCGGAGCGCTGCGACGATGGCGAACAATGCCCCCACCAGCAGGATCACCAACCAGACGATCAGTGCGATGGCTATGACCACTGCGCCGACCGCGTCGGCGATGCTGACAAGGAAGCCGGGCGGTAGCGTGTGCAGCAGGCCGAGTCCGAAGCTCAGGCCAACCGAACAAAGCGTCAGCAGCATGAATCCCTTGTTCTTGAGGAACGACATGCTGGCGAACAGGATGAGCCCGACACCGACAAGCTTCAGCATCATCGCGAGCGACAGCACCATTTTGGCGCTCGCCGTATCGAAATCGCCCCAGATGGCAAGGTAGGCGATGGTACCGAAAGGCACGGCGAGCAGCAGGCTCACCATCGTCATCACGAATGCGAAAGTGAAATACGCCAAGACGATCGTGGCGATGAGCGCGAGCAGCGAAAGAACCAGCGTGACGATGCCCTGGACGCGCGAGAACACCGCTGGCACCACCGGCAGGAAATCGACGAAGATCAGCGCCAACGAATAAAGGAAGATGAGGTCGAAATAAGCCATCGCTGTAATGCCGACGCCGGGCAGCTCGACATTACTATGTAACGGCAGCCACTGCGCGCCAAACTCGAGCCCGAAGGCGAGCACGATGGCAAAAGCGCCTAGACAGAAGCAGATCAGCTTGGTCGGTTGCATGGGCTCAACCTGCTCGCGTGCATCTCTGACTATAGCGTGCCGCAAGCGGCGGAGCGATACGAATCCGCGGCCATCCCAGAGGGCCGGCCAGCCCTTTTAGCTCCACTAAAATTCCTGTTGCCGCCATCACATTTTCCCCACACAAATCAGCGACGCGTGCCACAGTTCAGGGCACGGGGGCATAAATGGGCGATCTCAACGAACTCCGCGGCCGGATCCGGGCAGCACTTCTGGCCGACGAGGCCGAAACCATCGCGCGGCTCACGGCCGATGCGGCACTGACCGACGCCGACCGCGCCGCCATCGGGCAGCGGGCGCTGCAGCTGGTGGAAAAGGTGCGCGCCGCGCAGTCCTCCGGCATGCTGGAATCCTTTCTCGCCGAATATTCGCTCTCGACCGACGAGGGCATCGCGCTGATGTGCCTCGCCGAAGCGCTGCTGCGCGTCCCCGATAATCGCACCATCGACGACCTGATCGAGGACAAGATCGCGCCGTCGCGCTGGGCCGAGCATCTCGACCGCGCCAATTCGGCTTTGGTCAACGTCTCTACCCTGGCGCTCACCCTCACCGGTTCGGTGCTGCGCGAGGGCGGGGCAGGGATCGCCGGCACCATCAAGAATTTCGTGCAGCGCATCGGCGAGCCGGTGATCCGCTCGGCCGTGATGCAGGCGATGAAGATTCTCGGCAGCCAGTTCGTGCTTGGCCGCGACATCGAGGAGGCGACCCGCATCGCCCGCCGGGCGGAGAAGGACGGCTTCACCTATTCCTACGACATGCTGGGCGAGGCCGCCCGCACCGAAGCCGACGCCAAGCGCTATCGCGCCGCCTATGCCGAAGCCATTGCGGTGCTTGCCACCCGTTCCACCGCCGGTTCCGTGCGTGACAACCCGGGCGTCTCGGTAAAACTCTCGGCGCTGCATCCGCGCTACGAGTTCATGAAGCGTGAGCGGGTGATGGATGAGCTGGTGGAGCGCACGCTCGCCCTCGCCATGATGGCGCGCGGCGCCAATATGGGCTTCAACATCGATGCCGAGGAGGCCGACCGGCTCGACCTCAGTCTCGACGTGATATCAGCGGTGCTGGCCGACGAACGGCTTGCCGGCTGGGACGGCTTCGGCATCGTGGTGCAGGCCTATGGCCAGCGTGCCAGCCACGTCATCGACTGGATCGAGGCGCTGGCCGAGCAGCTCGACCGCCGCATCATGGTGCGGCTGGTGAAGGGCGCTTATTGGGACAGCGAGATCAAGCGCGCCCAGGTGCTGGGTCTCGGCGGTTTCCCGGTGTTCACCCGCAAACCGGCGACCGATGTCAGCTACATCGCCAACGCCAAGCGGCTCTTGTCGAAGACGCATCGCATCTACCCGCAATTTGCCACCCACAACGCCCATAGCGTCGCGGCGGTGCTGGAGCTGGCGCAGCGGCTCGGCGTCGGCAACGACGCCTTCGAGTTCCAGCGCCTGCATGGCATGGGCGAGCGGCTGCACGAGATCATCCACGACGAGCACAAGACCCGCACCCGCATCTATGCGCCGGTCGGGCGGCATGCCGATCTCCTCGCTTACCTGGTGCGGCGCCTGCTCGAGAACGGCGCCAACGGCTCGTTCGTCAACATGATCGCCGATCGCGACGTGCCGGCCGCCGCCGTGGTGCAGGACCCGTTCGAGGCGGTGACGCACGCCGTCGCCAAGGTGCGGGCGCCCGCCGAACTGTTCGCGCCGCGCCGCGCCAACTCCAGGGGGCACGACCTGACCGACCCGCTGGCGGTGAACTATCTGCTCGCCGATCGCGACCGGTTCCGACCGAGCGAGAAGCGGTGGCACGCGGTGCCGGCCTCACTGGTCGCCGGCAGCCAGGGCGAGCAGTTTTCGATCATCAGCCCCGCCACCGGCGAGCCGGTGGGCGACGCCATCGGGGCAGGGCCGGAGACACTGGAACTGGCGATTGCCACCGCCAGGGACGCAGCGCCCGGCTGGGCGGCGCGGCCGGTGGCCGAACGCGCCCTGCTGCTCAGGCAGGTTGCCGATCTCTACGAGGACAATGCCGCCGAGTTCTTCGCGCTCTGCGCCCGCGAGGCTGGCAAGACCCTCAACGATGCGGTGAGCGAAGTGCGCGAAGCCGTGGATTTCCTTCGCTATTACGCCGCCGAGGCCGAAGCGAGCGAACCGCGCCAGCCGCTCGGGGTGTTCACCTGCATTTCGCCGTGGAATTTCCCGCTCGCCATCTTCACCGGCCAGATCGCCGCCGCTTTGGTTGCCGGCAATACGGTGCTGGCGAAGCCCGCCGAGACGACGCCGCTGATCGCGGCGCTGGCGGTGCGGCTGATGGTGCAGGCCGGCATTCCCGAGGACGTGGTGCAGCTGGTGCCCGGTTCCGGTCCGGTGGTGGGCTCGGTGCTGACTTCCGACCCGCGCATCGACGGGGTGTGCTTTACCGGCTCGCTGGCGACAGCCAAAGCGATCGATGTGAAGATGGCCGACAATCTCGCCGCCGGCGCGGCGCTGATCGCCGAGACCGGCGGGCTCAACGCCATGATCGTCGACTCGACCGCTTTGCCCGAGCAGGCGGTGCGCGACATCCTTGCTTCCGCCTTCCAGTCGGCCGGGCAGCGCTGCTCGGCGCTGCGCATCCTCTATGTGCAGGAGGACGCGGCCGAGCGGACGCTCGAAATGCTCTATGGCGCGATGGACGAGCTGAAGCTCGGCGACCCCTGGGATCTGTCGGTCGATATCGGCCCGGTGATCGACAGCAAGGCCAAGGCGAAGATGGACGCCTATATCGCCGAGTTCGCCGCCCGCGACGCGGTGCTGCACCAGTTGGCGGCGCCTGAGCAGGGGACGTTCGTGCCGCCGACGGTGCTGAAAGTCTCGGGTATTGCCGAGATGAAGGAAGAAATCTTCGGGCCGGTGCTGCATGTCGCGACCTTCAAGGCCGAAGACCTCGATGCGGTGGTCAACGCCATCAATGCTTCGGGCTATGGGCTGACCTTCGGGCTTCATACCCGCATCGACGGGCGGGTGGAGGAGCTCTCCGACCGCATCCGGGCCGGCAATATCTACGTCAACCGCAACCAGATCGGCGCGGTGGTCGGCTCGCAACCCTTCGGTGGCGAGAACCTCAGCGGCACCGGCCCGAAGGCGGGCGGGCCGAATTACCTGAAGCGCTTCTGGCGCCCGGCCGAAGCGTTTGAACCCTCCACCGGGGTCAACCCGCTCTCCGGCCTCTCGATCGGCTTTGCCATCGCGGCGGTCGACCAGGTGAAGATCGGCATCGAGCGGGTGGGGATCGAGCCGGCGCAGGAGCTGTTGCCCGGGCCGACCGGCGAATCCAACACGCTCTACACCTGGCCGCGCGGCGTGGTGCTCTGCCTTGGGCCCGATACGCAAAGCGCGCTGCAGCAGGCGACGCTGGCGCTCGAGCAGGGCAATGGCGTGCTGGTCGTCGCCCCCGGCGCCAGCCGTATCGCCGAAGCGCTCGGCGCCAATGGCGAGCCGATCGGCGGGCTGGACAAGAAGCTCAGCCCCGCCGCCATCGAGGCCGGGCTCAATGTCGACGCCATCATGCATTTCGGCACCGACGCGGATTTGCGGCCGTGGCGGCAGGCACTATCGCGCCGCGAGGGGATGATCATTCCGCTGGTCACCCGGCCGAGCGACGCCGAGCGACTGATCACCGAGCGGCATGTCTGCATCGATACGACGGCCAGCGGCGGGAATGCGGAGTTGCTGGCGGGGCAGTAGGAGCGTGGGGCTCACCCCCACCCAACTTCGCTACGGCTTTGCCTAGCTGCGCTACCCTCCCCACAAGGGGGAGGGAGACGATAGAACCGAAGCCCTCAGTCGGGTCTCCCTCCCCTTGATGGGGAGGGCAGCGTAGCTTGCCCGCGCAGCGGGCTTAGCGCAGCTGGGTGGGGTGGGCCTCAGGCTCAGCCACCCCTAAATCGCCCGCCCATCCCGCGCGAACACATGGTACCGCGCCGGATCCACGTACGCCGTGAGCATCGAGCCCAGTTCCACCTGCCGCTGTCCGTCTACCGCGATGGTCATCGCCTGGCCATCGGCGGTTGTGGTGTAGACCATGGTCTGGCCGCCCAGCTGCTCGACCAGGTCGACCTTGACCTTGGCCAGTTCGACGCCCGAACCTTCGTTGATGCCGATGTGTTCGGGGCGCACCCCGAAGGTCACCGCATCACCGGCGCCGACCTGGCGGTTGACGACGATCTCGCTGCCGCCGGCGCGGAGTTTGGCGCCGGCGCCATCGGCGCTTTCCACCTTGGCCTCGAGGAAGTTCATCTTGGGCGAGCCGATGAAGCCGGCGACGAAGCGGTTGCGCGGATGATTGTAGAGTTCGAGCGGCGCGCCGACCTGCTCGATGATGCCGGCCTGCAGCACGACGATCTTGTCGGCCATGGTCATCGCTTCGACCTGGTCGTGGGTGACGTAGATCATGGTGTTGCCGAGGTCGTTGTGGAGCTTGGCGATCTCCACCCGCATCTGCACCCGCAGCTCGGCATCGAGGTTACTCAGCGGCTCGTCGAACAGGAAGATGCGGGGCTCGCGCACGATGGCCCTGCCGATGGCGACGCGCTGGCGCTGGCCGCCCGAGAGTTGCTTGGGCTTGCGTTTGAGCAGCGGCTCGATGCGCAGGATATCAGCCGCCTTCTGCACCCGCTGCTGGATCTCGGGCCTCGGCACCCGCGCCGTTTCCAGCCCGAAGGCGAGGTTCTGGTAGACGTTCATATGCGGGTAGAGCGCGTAGCTCTGGAACACCATGGCGATGCCGCGCCTGGCTGCCGGCACCTCGTTCATGCGCTCGCCGTCGATCAGGAGGCTCCCGCCCGAGATCGGCTCGAGCCCGGCAATCATCCGCAAGAGGGTGGATTTGCCGCAGCCCGAGGGGCCGACAAACACAGTGAACTCACCCGGATCGATGTTGAGATCGATGCCGTGGATCACCTCCACATCGCCATAACGCTTCTCGACCTGCTGCAGGACAACGCTTGTCGACATCAGATGCTCTCCTCCACAGGGGCAGTGCAGTTGCCCACCGGGTCATTCCCGCGAAAGCGGGAAACTCTGTTTGCGGTGCTCGCGGCACACTCCGAAACGGAGGTTCCCGCTTGCGCGGGAATGACTCCGTGGGTGGGGCGGCAACTCCTCATCGAAACCCCTCCGGCAGCCAGCTGCGGTATTTCGGGTGGCCTGCGGTCACGGGGAAGCTTACCTCCTCGTGCGTTTCGGACGAATGGTAGAATGCCGTGACGATTTCCAGCGCCCGGCGCGAGTCCTTTGACGTCACCGGCATCGGCCCCAGCCCCTCGAGCGCATCCCAGAAGCGGCGCATCTGGGTTTGGAACCGCGATGGCACATCCTGCCAGTCGGCGAGCAGGGCATCGATTTTCGCCTTGGTCGCGTCGTTGCGCGGCAGGATCTTCCAGGGGAGTTTTCCGGGGTTGTAGGCTTCGTGGTCGCTCTCGAAGGTGACGTGCTCGAAGGCCAGCCGGATGCGGCTGATTTCGTCGGCCGAGCCGAGCGTCGCGGTGAAGCTGGCGAGCGCGCCACTTTCCATCTCCAGCGAAGCCGAGATGCAATCTTCCACCTCGATCGCATTCACCCGCGTAGCCACCCGGCCGAACAGGCTTTTGGGCTCGCCCATCAGGTAGGTGAAGATATCGTGCGGGTGGATGGCGTGGGTCATCAGCACGCCGCCGAGCTCGGTCTTCCATTTGCCGCGCCAGGGCACGGTGTAATAATCCGGCCCGCGCCGCCACAGCGTCTCGACGGTGCCGACATAGGGCTTGCCGGCGATCCCTGCCTCGATGATGCGTTTGACCTGCTCGATGCCGTTGCCGTAGCGATACTGGAACACCGGCATCAGCTTGCCGCGGCTCTGCTTTTCCAGCTCGATGATCTCATCGACCTCGGCGAGCGAACCGACCAGCGGCTTCTCGCACACCACGTGCTTGCCGGCTTTCAGCGCCGCCACAACCATCGGGTAGTGGACCATGGGCGGGGTGCAGACATCGATGATGTCGAGGTCGTCCATTGCCAGGAGGTCGTCGAAATTCTCGATCCGCCGCTCGATGCTGAACTCGTCGGCCAGCGCGTTGCGCCGCGTCGGGTCGAGATCGCAGATGGCGATGACCTTGAAGCGGTCCTTGTTGGTCTCGTAGCCCTCGACGATGTGGCTCTTGCCGATGCCGCCGCCGACTACAGCGACTGTGTAAACCCTGCTCATTGCTGCCAAACCGTCCCGACTTCAGCCAGTTTCTGCGCCGTCAGCGCCAGTTCCATCGCCTTGAAGGCGCGCACCTGCGGCATCGCCGTCTCGGTGCGGTTGAGGATGTCCGCGATCAGCTGTCGCCCATAGGGCAGGTCCTGACCCGAGCAATCGATATGCTGGGTGCCGTTCCTGTCGACAAGGAACAGGTGGTCGGTCCCCGGCCGCCCGGCGATGTCGATATACTTCCTGAGTTCGATATAGCCCTCGGTGCCGAGGATGGTGAGCCGCCCGTCGCCCCAGGTCGGAAGCCCCGCCGGGGTGAACCAATCGACCCGCACATAGCCCGTGGTAGTGGGGGTCCTCAAATGCATGTCGCCGACATCCTGCAGCCCGGGTTTGCCAGGGTTGCCGCGGTTGTTCACCGAGGCCGACACCACTTCGGCATCGGTATCGGTGCCGGAAAAGAACAGGAACTGCTCGCACTGGTGGCTGCCGATATCGCAGAGGATGCCGCCATAAAGCTGCCGATCGAAGAACCAGGCCGGCCGCTGGTTATTGCGGATGGCATGCGGCCCGAGGCCGACGGTGTTGACCACCTGGCCGATGGCGCCGGCCTTGACCAGCTCGCCCGCCTTCACGGTGGAACGGGTTTCGAAATGCTCGGAATAGCAGACCGAATAGATCCGTCCCGTCTCGGCCTGCACCCGCTTGATCTCGGCCAGTTGCTCGAGGCTGGTCATCCCCGGCTTGTCACTCATCACATCCTTGCCGTGCTGCATCGCGGCGACGGAGATGGCGGCGCGCTCGGAGAGGATGGCGGCGGTGAGCACCAGCGCGATGGACGGATCCTCGAGGATGGCGCGTTGATCGGCAACGCGCTTTGCCTGTGGGAACTTCTCGCTGAACTCACGCGCGAGATCGTCCTCGGGGGAATGAAAGGCGACCAACTCGGCGCCTTCGCGCAGCAGGCAGTTCACCTGGCCGTAGATGTGGGAATGGTTGAGGCCGATGGCGGCGAATTTGATGGGCATGGTCAGTCCTAGAATCCTGTGGCCGCTGATGCTGCCGTTCCGTCGTCTCCCTCCCCCTTGTGGGGAGGGATCAAGGGTGGGGGTAGGGCCGCAAGCACGGCAGCCAGATGGGTGGCGACACCTTCGAGGTTGTCGCGGATATCAAGGTTCGAGTACCGGACGATGCGATAGCCCTCCCGGCGGATCAGCTCCGAGCGCCTATTGTCGTAAGCGATGGCCTCAGGGGTGAAGTGGGTTTCTCCATCGACCTCGATCACCAGTTTGGGGTGGTGGCAGGCAAAGTCGACATAGTATGGACCCAGTTGCACTTGGCGGCGGAAGCGGAAGCCCTGCTCCTTCAGCGAACGGAGGTAGTTCCAGAGCCTCGCCTCGGCCGGCGGCATACGCTTACGGAGTTCCCTTGAACGTTCGATGCTCATGGCCGCCCCCACCCAGCTTCGCTACGGGCCGTTGGCCCTAGCTGCACTACCCTCCCCACAAGGGGGAGGGAGACGATGGAACCGAAGCAGCAGTCGGGTCTCCCTCCCCTTGATGGGGAGGGATCAAGGGTGGGTTGGGGCCGCGGGCGCGGTGCCGAGGCGGGCGAGCGGGCCCTCACCGCTTCATCCCCGTCGTCGCAATTCCCTCGATCAGCAGGCGCTGGAAGAACAGGAAGAACAGGAAGATCGGCACCAGGGACAATACGCTCATGGCGAAGAGGCCGCCGAAGTCGCTTTCGCCGGTGGAGTCGGTGAAGGTCCGCAACCCGAGCATCACGGTGTATTGCTTCATCTCGTTGAGGTAGATCAGCGGGGCGAAGAAATCGTCCCAGGTCCAGATGAAGGTGAAGATGGCGGCCGTCGCCAGCACCGGCATCGACAGCGGCAGCATGATCTTCCAGTAGATGCGCCAGGCCGAGCAGCCGTCCATCATCGCGGCTTCGTCGAGTTCCCTCGGGATGCCGCGGAAGAACTGCACCATCAGGAAGACGAAGAAGGCGTCGACCGCGAGGAATTTCGGCACCACCAGCGGCAGGATGGTGTCGACCCAGCCCAGCTCGCGGAACAGCACATATTGCGGGATCAGGGTCACCTGGCCGGGCAGCATCAGCGTCATCAGCATCATGGCGAACCAGAAGTTGCGACCCTTGAAGCGCAGCCGCGCAAAGGCGAATGCCGCCATCGAGCAGGCGATGAGGTTGCCCACCACCGAGGTGACCGAGATCACCAGCGAGTTCCAGAAGAAGGTGCCGAAGCTGACGCGCAGCCCGTCCCAGCCGCGGAAATAGCTGTCGAGGCTCCAGACGCTGGGGATCAGCGTGCCGCCAAAGATCTCGTTCTCCGGCCGGAAGCTCGCCGAGAGCATCCACAGCAGCGGATAGAGCATCAGGATCGAGGCGCCGATCAGCGCCACATGGGCGAGCACGCTGAGCATGCGCTTGCGCATCAGCTTGGCCGGCGAGGCCTCGGTGACGACGGTGAGGCGTGGGGCGGGGGCGGTAACGGTCATCGGGTGCCTCCCTCGGCCGAACGGGCGACGAGCGACACGGGTGCCTCAATCATCATAGTGCACCCAGTATTTGCTGGTGAGGAACGAGAAGGCGGTGAAGCAGGCGACCAGCAGCAGCAGGAACCAGGCCAGCGCCGAGGCATAGCCCATGCGGAAGAAGCCGAATGCCTCCTGGTAGAGGTAGAGCGTGTAGAACAGGGTCGAGTTGATCGGATTGCCGGTGCCGGCCGAGATAATGAAGGCCGGGGTGAAGCTCTTGAAGGCCTCGATGGTCTGGATGATGGCGTTGAAGAACACCACCGGGGTCAACAACGGCAGGGTGATCTTCCAGAACTGGCGCCAGCGGCTGGCGCCGTCGAGGCTGGCGGCCTCGTACATATCCTGCGGGATCTGCCTGAGACCAGCGAGGAAGATGATCATCGGCGAGCCGAACTGCCAGATCGACAGGATAATCAGCGTCCACAGCGAATAGCGCGGATTAGAAATCCAGCTAGGCCCCTGGATGCCGAACATCGAGAGGAAGTCGTTGACCAGCCCGTCGCCGGCAAACAGCTGGCGCCACAGGATGGCGATGGCGACGGAGGCGCCGAGCAGGCTCGGCAGGTAGAACAGGGCGCGGTAGAGCGGCAGGCCGCGCATGCCGCGGTTGAGCAGCAGCGCCACACCGAGCGCGAAGGCGAGCTTCAGCGGCACCGAGAAGATGACGAAGGTCAGCGTCACCTGCATCGAGGCGATGAATTTCGGATCCGCGGTGAACATGCGGATGTAGTTGCTGGCGCCCACCCATTCGGGGGCGGTCAGCAGGTCGAAATCGGTGAAGCTCAGGTAGAGCGAGGTGATGATCGGCCCGATGGTCAGGCCGAGAAAGCCAATCAGCCAGGGGATCAGGAAGAGGTAGCCGGGGGCGTGGTTCTGCCACACCCTCGACCACCACGATTGGTACACCGCACCCCCGGCATGGGGGACTCCGGCCTCCACGGCGGGCGCGGTCATGACGTCAGGCCGCGCGGTTCAGGATGTCGGTCGCGCCCTTGACGAGCTCGGGACCGGCCTGTTCCGGGCTCTTGGCGCCGAAGCCCACTTCCTGCCCGAGAATACGGAACAGCGAAGCGTCGATCTCGCCGGCAGCGGCCGGCGGGGACGGGGGCAGGGCGCCGAGCAGTGGGCCGAGATTGGCGACGAAGTTGAGCGCCACCTGGCTCTGTTCGTCGAGCGTCGGGGCGAGCGCCTCGCGCACGGCCTTCGAGCAGGGGATGCCGCGCTCGACGCCGAGCACATTGCTGGCGGCAGGGTCGTTGACGAAGAAGCTGATGAACTTCGCCGCCGCTTCCTGCTGGGCCGACGAGCCGCCGATCGAGAAGAACATCGAGGGCTTGCGATAGTGACCGCCAGGGGCGTCGGCGGCGGTGCGCGGGAAGTTCGAGATGGTGATCTTGTCCTTGATGATCGCCTGGAAGGCCACCAGCTGGTTGGAGTTGGACGGGATCACCGACGCCTTGTTGAGCGTCAGCATGGTGGTCTCGAGCGGACCGGTATCGAGCGCCTGGTCGTCGGGGCTGACGCAGACGCCGGCGGCGCGCAGGTCCGCCCAGAGCTTATACCACTCGGTGGCGTCGGCTTCGTCGAAGGCCACCTTGCCATCGGCGGTGTAGAGCGCCTTGCCGCGCTGGCGCAGCCAGTTCTCGTACATCGGCTCGGACACCGAACCGTCGGCGATGACGGCTTTGCCGACGCCCTTGGACTTGAAGGCTTCGCTGATCGTGGTCAGATCGGCATAGGTGGTGGTCGGGCCGGGCACATCGAGACCGGCCTTCTCGAAATCGACGGTGTTGATCATCAGCGCCACCGAATTGGCGCCCAGGCTGATGCCATAGAGCTTGCCATCGACCTTGCCGCCATCGAGCTGGTCCTGGTCGAAATCGCCCAGGTTCAGCGCGCCGCCGACGAAGCCGTCGAGCGGGGCGATGGCGTTCCGCTTGGCGTATTCGACGATGTAGCGGTAATCCATCTGGATGATGTCGGGCGCATTGCCGCCAGCGGTCTGGGTGGCGAGCTTGGGCCAGTAATCGTTCCAGGCGAGGAACTCGCCTTCGATCGCCGGGCCTCCGGCCTTGGCGTAGAGATCGGTTACGCCGTAGGTGCGGTCGGCGCGGGCCTGGCCGCCCCAGAAAATCAGGCGCAGGGCTTCCTGCGCAAAGGCAGGCGAAATGCCGGCTGCGGCGGCAAGCGCCGTCGTGCCGAGCAGAAACTGACGGCGGTCTAGCTTCATGGTCATGGATTCCTCCCGTTTAGTCCTCCGAAGTGGCGACGCCACTCCGATCTCTGTTCGCGCTCTTGGTGGCGCTAAATAACTAATTGGTTACAAGCATGGGCCGGGACGTGCGGCCTGTCAAGCAGGTGCCGTTTCGCACCGAGCCCCAGGCAGAATCGCGTCCAGGCAAGGCTCGGCGCCGGGCCTGGCCGGCGGCGAAGGGCAGCGTTGCAGGCGCTTGCAGCGATTCAGCGGCGGGTGCGGAGGTAGTCGACGACCATCTGCACAGCCTGCGCTTCACGGTCCTGGATCAGCGCGAACTGGCTGAGGTCCTTGCCGAAAACCACCGACAGCGTCTGCATGTTCGAGACGTAGAAATAGCACAGCGAGATAATCGAGATGTAGAGCTGCATCGGGTCCACATCGGTGCGGAACGTGCCCTCGGCATGGCCCCGCTTCACGATCTCCTGCAGCTCGCCGACGATGGGCGAGCGGATCTCGTCGAGATTCTTGATTTGCTTGACGAATTTGGCGTTCTGCAGGTTTTCCACAGAGAGCAGCCGCGGGAACCACGGGTTGGCGAGGAAGTGCCGGAATGTAAACCGGATAACCCGGTCGATAGCTTCTACCGGATCATACTGGCTGATGCGCAGCTCGCGCTCGCCGCGGCGGATTTCCTGGTAGGCGTCGAGCAGAACGGCCTGATACAGAGCCTCTTTATTCCCGAAATAGTGGTAGAGCAGCCGCTTATTGGCCTTGGCGCGGTCGGCAATGGCATCGACCCGGGCGCCGTTGAAGCCCTCTTCGCAGAACTCGTCGCGCGCCGCCTTGAGGATCGAGGCCTTGGTCTTTTCGGCATCGCGCGGACGCACCGGTGCCGGCGTGGCGGCGCGCCGCCGAACCTTCACCGCTGCCACCTCGCTCGCCATCGATCCTACTCCCCGCGCTGTTGCGGTTGTGCTGTCCAGTGTAACAGGACGGTTCATCAGCCGCGTTGGGCCGAGACGAAAATCATGCTTTCGTTCAAGCTCCGACGCCCGCTCTTGACGGTCCATCCTAGCGACGTGTATCTAAGTAACCAAGCAGTTACAAACATAGCGAATTGCGGCAAGCAGGAGGAGCGAGGGATGGCCGAGCGTCGGCTGGGACTGATCATGCACGGCGTGACGGGCCGTATGGGGTATAACCAGCACCTGGTGCGCTCGATCCTCGCTATCCGCGAGCAGGGCGGGGTGGTGCTGTCGAACGGCGACCGGCTGGTGGTCGACCCGATCATCGTCGGCCGCGATCGCGAGAAGATCCAGCGGCTCGCCGAAAAGCACCACATCAAGCGCTGGTCGACCGATCTCGACGAGGTGCTTTCCGACACCGAGGACGAAGTGTTCTTCGATGCCGGCACCACACAGATGCGGGCGGAGCTGTTGAGCCGGGCGATCGACGCCGGCAAGCATGTCTATTGCGAAAAGCCGGTTTCCGACGACCTCGAATCCGCCGTTGCGCTGGCAAAGAAGGCGAAGGCCTCGGGCGTCAAGCATGGCGTGGTGCAGGACAAGCTGTTCCTGCCCGGGCTGCTGAAGCTCAAGATGCTGAAGGACGCCGGGTTCTTCGGCCGGATCCTCTCGGTGCGCGGCGAGTTCGGCTATTGGGTGTTCGAAGGCGATTGGGGCCAGCCGGCGCAGCGCCCGAGCTGGAACTATCGCAAGGCCGATGGCGGCGGCATCATCCTCGATATGCTGTGCCACTGGCGCTATGTGCTGGATAACCTGTTCGGCGAAGTCGAGGCGGTAAGCTGCCTCGGCGCCACGCATATTCCGTCCCGGGTGGATGAGCGCGGCAACACCTATGAAGCCGATGCGGACGATGCGGCCTATGCGACGTTCCAGCTCAAGGGCGGCGTCGTCGCCCATATCAATTCGAGCTGGGACGTGCGGGTGCGCCGCGACGACCTCGTCACTTTCCAGGTCGACGGCACGCACGGCTCGGCGGTGGCGGGCCTCCACAAATGTTTCAGCCAGCACCGGGTGAATACGCCCAAGCCGGTGTGGAACCCCGACCAGCCGCAGACCATCGATTTTTTCCAGAACTGGGAGGAGGTGCCCGACAACTGGCCGGCGCAGAACGGTTTCAAGGCGCAGTGGGAAATGTTCCTGAAGCACGTCGCCGAAGACGCCCCCTGGCCCTATGGCCTCGAGGCTGGCGCCAAGGGCGTGCAGCTGGCCATGCTCGGGCTGCAAAGCTGGAAAGAACGGCGCTGGCTGGATGTGCCAGCGCTGGGGATTTGAGGGATGCTGACTGAGAGAGACTCCCCCCTCCCATGCTCCCCCACAAGGGGGGAGGTGCCGCCCGGTGGATTTGGCATTATCGCGGGTCAGCCTCAACTCTTCACCTCCCCCCTTGTGGGGGAGGCCGGGAGGGGGGTGGCCCCACGCTCGGAGGCAAGTCATGCCTGAACTCATTCTTCCGATGTCCACCCGTACGCTCGAAACCTACCGCCTCACCGGCACGCCGATCCCGTTCGAAAAACACGCCGCCAGCGATTTCCCGCGCATTGCCTATGCCGCGGCGCATGTGGTTGCCGATCCGCTGGCCGCGAACGATCCCTGGCTCACACCCGCCATCGACTGGGATACGACGCTCAAATTCCGCCACCGGCTATGGGATCTCGGGCTCGGCGTGGCCGAAGCCATGGATACGGCGCAGCGCGGCATGGGGCTCACCTGGAGTGACGCGCAGGAGCTGATCCGCCGGGCTCAGGCCGAGGCGCGCGGCCGGTCCGACGCGCTGATCGCCTATGGCGCCGGCACCGATCACCTGGCGCCCGGACCCGATGTCACCATCGACGACGTGATCCGCGCCTATGAAGAGCAGGTCGGGTTCGTCGAAGCCGAGGGCGGTCGGATCATCCTGATGGCGTCGCGCGCCCTCAAGGTGGCGGCGAAATCGCCCGATGACTATGCCCGGGTCTATGGCCGGATTCTCGGCCAGGTGAAGCAGCCGGTGATCCTCCACTGGCTGGGCGAAATGTTCGACCCGGCGCTGGAGGGGTATTGGGGCGAGGCTGACCACAACGCGGCGATGGACGTCTGCCTCGAGGTGATCGCCGCGCATGCCGACAAGGTTGATGGCATCAAGATCTCGCTCCTGAGCAAAGAGAAAGAGATCGCCATGCGCCGCCGGCTGCCTGAGGGCGTGCGGATGTATACCGGCGACGATTTCAACTATGCCGAGCTGATCGCCGGCGACGAGCTAGGCCATTCCGACGCGCTGCTCGGCATTTTCGACGCTATCGCTCCGGCCGCCTCGGCGGCGCTGGCGGCGCTGGGGCGCGGCAGCGACAACGAGTTCTTCGAGCTCTTGGAGCCCACCGTGCCGCTCAGCCGGCACATCTTTGCGGCGCCCACCCGCTTCTACAAAACCGGCGTGGTGTTCCTCGCCTATCTCAACGGGCTGCAGGAGCATTTCGCCATGATCGGCGGCCAGCAATCGACCCGCTCGCTGCAGCATTTGAGTGAGCTGTTCCGGCTGGCCGACAAGGCGCGCGTGCTGGCTGACCCTGGGTTGGCGGTGGAGCGGATGAAGCGGGTGCTGGCTGTGCATGGGGTGGTTTGAGGTGTCCGTGTCTGTGGCCCACCCCTCATCCGGGCTTCGCCCACCTTCTCCCACAAGGGGAGAAGGGTCCTCCACTAACATCTCAGTCAGTCCTTCCACCTTGATGGTCAGCGGACGAGGGCGTTCGCCCTCGCCGCGAGGTGGGCGAAGCCCGGATGAGGGTGGGGGCAACACGCGCATGACCCAGCAACTCTCCATGAACCTCGCGACCCTGCGCAACGGTTCAAGTTTTGCGCAGATGGTCGACGATTGTCTCCGGCATGGCGTCACCGCCATTGCGCCGTGGCGCGATCAGGTGGCGGCCGTCGGGCTCGCCGAGGCGGCCAGCATCGTCAAGGCCAATGGCCTGCGCGTCACCGGGCTCTGTCGCGGTGGCATGTTTCCGGCGGAAACCGCTGAGGGACGGCAGGCCAATATCGACGATAACCTCCGCGCCATCGATGAAGCGGCGGCACTCGGCGCCGATTGCCTGGTGCTGGTGGTCGGCGGGTTGCCCGGGTCGTCGCGCGACCTGCCGGGGGCCCGGCAGATGGTCAGCGACGGCATCGCGGCGATGCTGCCGCATGCCCGCGCCGCCGGCGTGCCGCTCGCCATCGAGCCGCTGCACCCGATGTATGCGGCCGACCGGGCCTGCGTGAACACCATCGACCAGGCGCTCGATATCGCGGGCGAACTGGGGGAGGGGGTCGGCGTCGCCATCGACGTCTATCACGTCTGGTGGGACCCCAACCTTGCCGCCGCCATCGCCCGGGCCGGGCGGGAGCAACGCATCTTCGCGCACCACATCTGCGACTGGCTGGTGCCGACCACCGACATGCTGCTCGATCGCGGCATGATGGGCGACGGGGTCATCGACCTCCCCGCCATCCGCGCGATGATCGAGGCCGCCGGCTACCACGGTCCGCAGGAAGTCGAGATCTTCAGCCGCGACAACTGGTGGAAGCGGCCGGGGGACGAGGTGGTGCGGGTGTGTGTGGAGCGGCTTAGTACGGTGTGCTGAGGCGGAGCTCGAGTTTGTGGCCCACCCCACCCAGCTTCGCTACGGGCCGTTGGCCCTAGCTGCGCTACCCTCCCCACAAGGGGGAGGGAGTGACGATGGAACCGAAAAGCTTACAGTCGGGTCTCCCTCCCCTCGATGGGGAGGGTAGCGCAGCTAGGCGGAGCCGTAGCGAAGCTGGGTGGGGTGGGGCAGCATCCACCGCAGTTGTGCTCCACCCAAAGCATCGCTTGCACCTCGCGTCTCAGCCGCTAATCTCCCGGCAAAAATCCGAGGAGACTCCATGCATATCCTGATCATCGGGGCGGCCGGCATGATCGGCCGCAAGCTTACGTCTGCGCTGCTCAAGTCGGGGCAGGTGGGCGGCAAGGCCATCAGCAAGTTCACGCTCACCGACGTGGTCGAGCCGGCGAAGATCGATTTCAACGGCGACGTGGCGACGGTGGTCTCCGACGTCTCCTTGCCGGGTGAAGCCACAAAGCTGATCGCCTCGCGTCCCGACCTGATCTTCCACCTCGCGGCGATCGTTTCGGGCGAGGCCGAGGCGGATTTCGACAAGGGCTATCGCATCAACATGGATGGCATGCGGTTTCTGCTCGAAGCCATCCGCCAGGAAGGGCTCAAGGCGCCATACCTGCCGCGCCTCGTCTTCACCTCGTCGATCGCAGTGTTCGGCGCGCCGTTCCCGGAAGCCATCGGCGACGAGTTCTTCAACACCCCGCTCACCAGCTACGGCACGCAGAAGGCGATCTGCGAACTCCTGCTCAACGACTATTCGCGCAAGGGCTTTGTCGATGGCGTCGGCATTCGGCTGCCCACCATCACCATCCGGCCGGGTAAGCCCAATGCGGCAGCCTCGGGGTTCTTCTCCAATATCCTGCGCGAACCGCTGGTCGGGCAGGAGGCGGTGCTGCCGGTGTCGAAGGACGTGCGCCACTGGTTCGCCAGCCCACGCGCCGCGATCGGTTTCCTGACCCATGCCGCCGAGCTCGATACGACGAAGCTCGGCTGGCGCCGGACTCTCTCGGTGCCGGGGCTCTCGACCACGGTGGGCGAGGAGATCGAGGCGCTGCGCCGGGTGGCCGGCGACAAGGCGGTGAACCTGATCAAGGATGTGCCGGACCCCAAGATCATCTCGATGGTGGCGGGCTGGCCGCGCAATTTCGACGCCAAGCGGGCCATTTCGCTGGGGTTCAAGGCCGAGCAGAGCTTTGACGAGATCATCCGGATCCACATCGAGGATGAGCTGGGCGGCAAGATCGGGGGGTAGGGGAGCTGGGCCTACCCCCACCCAGCTTCGCTACGGGCCGTTGGCCCTAGCTACGCTACCCTCCCCACAAGGGGGAGGGAGGGGTTTTGTGTCCGCTGAACTCTCAGTCGGCAGCCACTTGCCTCAGCCGGGTACCTTGAGCGGTTTCGGGGTCAGGCCGCGATAGCGGGCGGTGCGCAGCTCATTGATGTAGTACTCGAGGTCGGGCATGCCCGAGATCTCGGCCTGCCGGATGGAGGCCTCGATATCGTAGGGCAGGCGAGCGAGGCTGACCGTCCAGGGCGCCGGCTCGGCGCCGTCGAAGCGACCCTCGAGAATGGCGTAGCAGGCAAGAGGGACGTCGAGCGGGTTGCCGACGCTGCCGGCGTTGAACAGGCATTTATGCGCGAAGGTCTTCACATAGGCAGTGTGGACGTCGCCATAGCCGACGATGTCGGGCAGCGGCCCATGGCCGGTGAAGTCGGTGTTGTCGAACATCTGGAGGTGGTCGTCGCGGCTGTCATACTGGCGCACCCGATGGTTGATGCCGCGCGCCGAGGCGTGGAACAGCCGCACACTTCGGTCGCTGAGGCGAAAATCGAGCGTTTCCGGCAGGTCGCGGAGGTAAGCGAGTCGCTCGGGGCCCAATTGCCGGCGATGCCAGATGGAGATGGCATCTGCGTCACCATCGGCCAGCCCGGCATCCCAGTTGCCCTTGACGGTCGTGACGCAGACCCGGCGCGAAATGTCGATCACTTCGGCGCCGCTGGGCCCCTTGCCGGCGAGGTCGCCGAGCCCGTAGATCCGCGTGATGCCGCGCGCCTCGATGTCGGCCAGCACCGCCTCGAGCGCCGGCAGGTTGCCGTGGATATCGGAGATGATGGCGATACGGTCGAGCGCCGGCGCTTTCATGCCTCGGGCTTCACCTTGCCGGCGGCGAGATAGGCGGCTTCCACCAGGGCGAAGGTCTTGAGGTTGTCCTCGGCGCTGGTAGCGGCTGGGCGGCCGGCGCGCAGGGCTTCGAGCATATGGCGGTTGGTGGCGAGCACGCTTTCCTGCGCCACGTGCCAGGGCCGCTCGGCCCAGGGCAGCACTTCCGGGTCCTCGTCGAGCACTTCCATCCGGCCGTTGATGGTGACTTCGACCTTGTTGCCGATGCGCGAGACGATGGCGCCTTTGTCGCCCTCCACCTCGATCAGGGTTTCGGGGAAACTGTCGGGCAGGCGGCGCGAGCCATAGGTGCACTCGACCACCGAGACGGCGCCGGAGCTGTGGCGCAGCAGCATGGTGGCGGTGTCCTCGCCCTTGGCCTTGGGGTTGCGACGCTGCAACTCGGCGGTCGAATGCTCGACCTCGCCGAGCAGCACCCGCGCCACATCGAGCACGTGGACGCCCAGGTCGATCAGTACGAAACGCTGCTGTTCGGCGAGATAGGGCTGGCCGGCATAGATGTCGTAGCCGGTACGGAAGCTGACGCGCGCCCAGGTCGGCGTGCCGATGGTGCCGGAGCGGACGATTTCGGCGATACGGCGCAGCGGCTTCTGGAAGCGGAAGTTCTCGTGCACGGCAAGGAAGATGTTGGCGGCCTTGGCCGTGGCCACCATCTCGCGCACCTCGGCAATATCCTGGCCGAACGGCTTCTGGATGATGGTCGGCACCTGGTGGCTCAGCGCAAGTTTCACCAGCGGCAGGTGGCTCTGCATCTGCGTTGCGATATCGACCAGCCCGAGCTGCTCGGCGCGGAACATCACAGCAGCATCGGTGTACCAGCGGGGCACCCCGAACTTTTCGGCGGCGGCGCGGGCGCGCTCCGGGTCCACGTCGCAGACGGCGACGATGTCGACGCCCTCCGGCTTCAGGTCCTGCCAGGCATGGAGATGGTTCTGCGCGAAGAAGCCGCAGCCGATCATTCCCAGCGCGATGCGCTCAGCCATTGCCGCCTCCAGCGGTTACTTGGTCGGCAGCCACTGCTTGGGGATCTTGCACACCATGGTGTAGGCGGGGTCGTAGACGTTGCCGACCTCGTAGCGCACCACCTGGCCCATCAGGTGGCTGGCGGCGGTCTTACTGAGCCCGTACTCGGTGCAGAGCCAGTTGAACATGTCATTGGTGGCGTGCTGCAGCGCCTGGTCGAGCGGCCGGGCATTGCCGACCGAGAAGATTTCGGTAGCGCTCTCGCCGCGCGGCCACACCAGCTTCCGGCCCTTTTCGACGGTCAGCCGCACTTCGACCTCGTAGCTGGTCTCGATGCCGGTGCCGACGATCTCGCCATCGCCCTGCACGGCGTGGCAATCGCCGAGAAAGAACAGCGCGCCGTCGACCGCCACCGGGAACCAAACCGTCGCGCCCGGGCCGAAGCCGCGATAATCCATGTTGCCGCCATTCTCGGCGCTGGTGGCGGTGGAAAAGGCCTGGCCGAGGCTCGGCGCCACGCCGAAGCAGCCGATCATCGGCTCGAGCGGCAGCACGAAATGCTCGAGCCCCTTGACCGGCGGCTGCAGCTGCGCGGTGCCGGCCTGCCGGTCGATCGACCATGTGACGGTCTCGCGCGAGGGCAGGTCGCGCACCGATTCCGGATCGACGACGTTCCCCGCCAGCGACGAGCGGGTCCAGCCGGTGGCGCGGTTCGGTGTCATGCGGAGGATTTCGACCTTCAACGCGTCGCCCGGCGCGGCGCCCTCGACGAAGATCGGCCCATTCATCGGGTTCGGCCCGGGCTGGCGCTGCACGCCATCCTTATCGAAGCCCCAGGCATCGAGCGTCTCGGTGATCACGATATCGCCCGAGGCGACGGTGAAGGCAGGGGGGCGCGTGCCCAGCACATTGTGCCACTCGGTGGCAACAAAGCGATGCGTGGTCATTGGGGTGGTTCCTCCTCGGCGCATAGGGGTAGCGGGAGCGGGGAGGGTTGTCACGTGGGCCGAAAGGCTTGGGTAAAGGCTTGGGTGATGTGGGCTCCCGACCACCGGCCTCATCTCCCCCTTGGCGGGGGAGAAAGCGAAAACTTGGGCTTAGCGCAGCTAAGTCCTTAGTTTTCGCAAGAGAGGGGGGCGCGGGAAGGCACGGTGGCTCCGCACCCCCTCTCTTGGAATTTCTAAGGCTTAGCCAAGACGCTAAGCCCAAGAAATTCCATTCTCCCCCGCAAGGGGGGAGATGAGGAGAGACCGGTGGTTTTGGCCCTCACAACCCCGCCAGCCACTCCGCATATTCGGCCTCGTGCCGCCCCTCGAAATTCGCCATCCCCGGCTTGGTCAGCACGCCGCGCCGGGGTGGGATGAAGGAGTGGATGCGGCGCTTGGGGTGTTCGCGCCAGTTGACGTTCACCGCGGCGAATTTGGGGAAGAACTCGAGCTCGTCATAGGGCAGGTGGTCGTGGATCCACCAGCCGAGCGCTTCCCAGCGGCCGGTGGCCTCGTAGTATGGGATCAGCGCATGGACGATGATGCAGGCGGTGGCGCCGATGCCGCCCAGGGCGTCGCGGCGGTCCCAGATATGGCCGCCGAAATTGCTCTCGTTGCGCCCGCAATTGAGGTCATGCTCGTTGCCGAACTGGTTGACCGCGGGCGAGCGATAGGCCGAGCGGATCGAGATGCGGCCGAAGCGCGCCAGCAGCGGTTCGAGGCACGCCTCGCAGAGGCGTTTGCCGGCTGCGATGGCGAGGTCGGGATCATCGGGAATATTGGGGATGCCATAGAAACTGGCGATCTCCGAATAGAGGAAGTCGCGCATGAAGAAGTTCTGGCTGAGCCGCACCCGGCCCAGTTCCTCGAGGCCCTTCATGCTCTGGGGTTTTCGCATCCTCAATATCCTGCGGTCTGTTCGACTGATGATACTGTGCGCTATCAATGGTTTGGCGGACCACCCGTTTCCAACAGGAGTTACGAGAATGCTGAAGCTAGTCGCCGCTGCCCTGTTCGCCGGCTTGCTCGGGGCGCTGCCCGCCATGGCGCAGACCGGCGCCGAAGTCGATGACGCCATCACTACGGACCTCGGCGATGCGGCGCCCTATCACACCGCGTTCGACGCCATTCACCAGGCGGTCGCCGACGACAACGCCGCCGGGGTGGCCGAGTGGGTGTCCTACCCGATTACCGTCAGCGTCGGCGGCAAGGCGCTGACCATCAACGATGCCGCCCAGTTCGAGACCGAGTACGAGACGATCATCACTGGCGACATCAAGGACGCGATCCTCACGCAGCAGTGGGAAGCGCTGTTCGTCAATGCCGATGGTGTCATGTACGGCAATGGGCAGGTCTGGCTGAACGGCATCTGTAAGGATGACGCCTGCGCCGAATTCGACGTGAAGATCATCACCATCCAGTCAACCGCCGATATCACCCCGAAGGCCAACTAGCCCACGGGGCGATTCGTCTGCTCTAGTGTCCTCCGTGGGAAGCCCTTCAGGGCAACCGCGGGGGACGTCATGCTGCTGCAGATCATCTTTTATGTCGCGATCACCGCTGAAGCGATGACCGCCGCGCTGGCGGCGGGGCGCCGCAAGATGGATTGGTTCGGCGTCTGCGTGCTGGCCTGCGTCACGGCGCTGGGCGGCGGCACGGCGCGCGACCTGGTGCTGGGACATTACCCGCTGATCTGGGTCGAGAACCCGTATCTGCTGATCATCTGCTGCGCCGCGGCGTTTATCACCATTGCGCTGGCCCGTTACATGGCGGCGCTGCGCTGGCCGTTCCTGCTGCTCGATGCGCTGGGGCTCGCTGCCTTCACCATCATCGGCTGCAATGTGGCGCTGGAAATGGGCCAGCAGCCGATCATCGTGGTGGTGGCGGGGATGATCACCGGCATTGCCGGCGGCATCATGCGCGATATCCTCTGCAACGAGGTGCCGCTGGTGTTCTCGTCCGAGCTCTACGCCACCGTCGCCATCATTTCGGGTACGCTCTACTATCTGGGCCGCGCCATGGAGGTGCCACACGATATGCTGGTGCTGGGTACCATCGCCATCGGCTTTGCGGTGCGCGTCGCGGCGATCGTGTGGAAGCTCGAAATGCCGAAATTCGTCTACGACAAGGAGCTTCGCTGATGGCTCGCCCGCAACGGATGCAATTGTCGCGCCACGCCGGCTTTAACCTCCAGGCGACTTCGCAGGCGCTCAACGGCTTGCCGGCCAAGCTGATCACCCGGCCCGGGCGCTGGGGCAACCCTTTCACCATCGACGACACGGCCAAGCGCTATGGGCTCGACCATGCCGCGGCGCAGATCAAGGCCGTGGAGCTTTGCGGGCAGTGGCTCACCGGTACGCTCGATCCGGCTTTGTCGCCGCGGGCGCCGCCGGAGCGGGCTGTCATCCGGGCTGAACTCAGGGGATATAACCTTGCCTGCTGGTGCAAGGCGGGGACGCCCTGTCACGCAGACACATTGATCGAACTGGCGAACGGATAGGCTGATGGCACGGATAAACTACCTCACGAGCATCGAGTTCGGCGCGGGCGCCCTCTCAACCCTTGCCGAAACGGTGGAGGAGTTCCGGCTCAACCGGCCGCTGCTGGTCGCCGATCGCGGCATCCTCGCGGCGGGGCTGGTGGCCGAGGCGCTGGCGCATCTGCCGGCCGAGACACCGGTGTTCCTCGATACCCCACCCAACCCCACCGAGGGGGCGGTGATCGCGGCACTCGAACAATATCGCGGCGAAGGCTGCGACGGGATCGTCGCCATCGGCGGCGGCTCGCCGATCGATCTCGCCAAGGGGGTGGCACTGCTCGCCACCCACCCCGGGCCGCTCGAACAATATGCGATGATCTATGGCGGGCTCGAACGGATCGGCGCCAAGGTGGCGCCGCTGATCGCGGTGCCGACCACGGCGGGCACCGGTGCCGAAGTCGGGCGGGCGGCGCTGCTGACGCTCGACGATGGGCGAAAGCTGGGTTTCATCTCGCCGTACTTGATCCCGAAGCGGGCGATCTGCGACCCGGCGCTGACCTATGGCCTGCCGGCGGGCCTGACCGCCGCCACCGGGCTCGATGCGCTCAGCCATTGCATCGAGACGCTCTGCTCGCCGCGGGTCAACCCGCCGGCCGAGGCGATCGCGCTGGATGGGGCAGGGCGGATCTGGCGGCATCTCGAAACCGCCTGTCGCGATGGCCGCAACGCCACGGCGCGTTCGGAAATGATGATGGGCGCGCTGATGGGCGGGCTCGCCTTCCAGAAGGGGCTGGGCGCGGTGCATGCGCTGAGCCACGCGCTGGGCGGCCTCAAGGATGTTTCCCTGCACCACGGCACGCTCAACGCCATCCTGATGCCGCCGGTGCTGCGCTTCAACGGCCCGGAGATCGGCGAGAAGCTGGGGCGGCTGAAGGCCGCGATGGGCTTCCCGCCGGCCGCCGACCTGGCGCGCGAACTTGATACGCTCAACCGCCGTCTCGGCATCCCCGAGGGGCTGCGCGGGCTCGGGGTGCGCGAGGATCACTTCGACTGGGTGATCGAGCGGGCGCTGGCCGACCACAGCCACGCGACCAACCCGCGCCTGGCGACGGCCGAGGACTATCGGCAGCTGCTGGAAGCGGCGATGGATTGAGGGGGAGGGGAGCGAGAGCAGCGGTCTGGGTGATCAGCGAACGCTCCACCAACTCGGTGTCATCCCAGCGAAAGCTGGGAACCATCTATCAGCTGGTGCGGGCGGTGAGTTGGGTCCCAGCTTTCGCTGGGATGACACCGGATGAGGGGGCACGTTAGTGCCCTCCACGGTCCTCTAACACACCGTCCAAGCCCTCACTCGTCCGCAAACAGATCCGCGTGTTCTTCCGCCAGCTTGGGCAGCGATGGCGCCAGTTCGTTGAGATGCAGGCGCATCATGCTCACCGCGCCGTCTACGTCGTTGCGCTCGAGCGCGTCGACCACGGCGGTGTGCTGGGCGATCACCTGCGGGCGCGGGGTGGCCTGGGGGAAGCCGAGGAAGCGGACGCGGTCGAGCTGCGCTTTGAGGCTGACGATGTGGCGCCAGGCGTGCTCGACCCCGCCATGCGCGGCGATGGCGCAGTGGAAATCGTCGTCGAGCCGCATGAAATCGATCAGCTTGCCGGCGAGCGCCACCCGCTGCTCGGCCACCAGCTCGCGCAGTTCGGCGATGCCCGACGGCTTGATCCGTTCGGCGGCCTTGCGGATTACCGCCAGCTCGATCGCTTCGCGGATGAAGCGGGAGTTCTGCACCTCGCGGATCGAGATCAGCTTGACGAAAGTGCCGCGTTGCGGCCGCACCTCGACGAGGCCGGCTTCCGCCAGCTTGATGAAGGCCTCACGCACCGGTTGGCGCGACACGCCCATATAGCGGGCGAGCTCGGCCTCCGAGAGCAGGTGCCCGGGCCTCAGCTGCAGCTGCACGATGGCATTGCGGACCGTATCGTAGACCCGCTGGCTCATCGAAAGCTGCCGCGTTCCGGCGATGACGGGCTGGTTTACCAGCTCCAGTTCAATGGTCATGTTGACTCCCCCAACGCTGCCATACTAGCACCGGTTGGCGCGGTTGGAAGCGCTAGAGCATTTCGCCGTTTCATTGAACGGCGAAATGTTCGAAGCCGGTAAGTAATCGCGCTTTCGAGGCGGAAAAGTCGCAGAACTTTCCCCCTCCTGGCGCTGTTGGAGAAGCCAAATGAGGCAGACGTGGCGCTGGTTCGGTCCGGCGGACCTGGCAAGCATCGATGACATCGTGCAGGCCGGCGCTGAGGGGGTGGTGACGGCGCTGCACCACGTGCCCAACGGGGTGGTGTGGAGCGCCGAGGAAATCGGCAAGCGCCAGCAGCAGATCAGGCAGCGCAAGGACGGCACGCCCTCCGGCATCGCCTGGGACGTGATCGAAAGCCTGCCGGTGTCCGAGGACATCAAGAAGCAGAAGGGCGCCTGGCGCGAGCATATCGCCAACTACCAGCAGAGCCTCCGCCACGTCGCGGCGGCGGGCCTCAGGACCGTCTGCTACAATTTCATGCCGGTGCTCGACTGGACCCGCACGGACCTGCGCTACCAGGTGGCGCATGGCGGCACCTGCATGCGCTTCGACATCAACGATTTCGCGGTGTTCGAAATCCACATCCTCAAGCGAGCCGGGGCGACCGAGAGCTTTCTGCCCGAGGTGGTCGCCGAGGCAGCGCGCCGGTTTGCCGGGATGGATGACGCGGCGCAGCAGCAGCTGTCGCGCAACGTGACGATGGGCCTGCCCGGTTCGACCGAAAGCATGACGCTCGATGATGTCAGGGCGCACCTGGCCGAATATCAGGGGATCTCGCCCGATCAGCTCCGCCGGCACTTCGTCGATTTCCTTTCGGAAGTCGTGCCGGTGGCCGAGGAGGTCGGGGTGCGGCTCTGCTGCCACCCGGACGATCCGCCGTTCCCGCTGCTCGGCCTGCCGCGCATCATGTCGACGGCCGCCGACTACCGGCACATTCTCGATGCGGTCGACAGCCCGGCCAATGGCATGACCTTCTGCTCGGGGTCGCTCGGGGCGCGCCCCGACAACGACCTGCCGGCGATGATGCAGGAGTTCGGGCCGAAGGTGCATTTCCTGCATCTCAGGAACGTGCGCCGCGAGAGCGACGCCATTTCGGGGTCGTTCTACGAGGACGAGCACCTGGCCGGGAGTACCGACATGGTGCCGCTGATCGCCGCGATCCTCACCGAGGAAGCACGGCGCAAGCGCGAGGGCCGCGAGGACGCGCAGATTCCGATGCGCCCCGACCACGGGCAGGACATTCTCGATGATCTCGGCCGCCGGGCCCAGCCGGGCTACCCGACCATCGGCCGGCTGAAGGGCCTCGCGGAGCTGCGCGGCGTGATGACGGCGCTGGCACATCGCGAGTTCGGGCTCGGCCTCTGATGGTGCCGATCCGCTTCGGTCTCGTCGGCGGCGGCTGGCGCGCCGAATTCTTCACGCGCATCGCCCGCGAACTGCCGGAGCGGTTCCAACTGGTCGGCGTGGTGCAGCGCGACCCCGCCAAGGCGGCGGCATTCGGGGCGCAATGGGGCGCGCCGGCCTTCGCGAGCTATGCGGAGCTGGCGGCGGCGGGCCCGGACTTCGTGGTGCTGTCAGTCAAGGCGGAGGCGCATCTCGCCATCCTCACCGAGCTGCACCGGCTTGGCCTCGCGGTGCTGTGCGAAACGCCGGCGGCGCTCGACCTCGAGACCATGATCGCGATCTGGCGGCTGGTGGAGCAGGGCTTTCGGCTGCATATCGCCGAGCAATACCTGTTCCAGCCGCTGCACGCGGCGCGGCTGCAGGTGATCGCCAATGGCGGGCTCGGCCGGGTCAGCCTCGCCCGCGTTTCGGCGGCGCATGGCTATCATGGCGTCAGCCTGATGCGGCAGTTCCTCGGCATCGGTTTCGAGGAGGCGGTTATCCGCGGCAAGCTGTTCGAGGCGCGGGCGCTCGAAGGGCCGAACCGCTTCAGCTGGCCCGACAGCGAACGCTTCGTCACCACGAAGCAGACGTTGGGCGAGTTCGATTTTGGCGACAGGCTGGGGCTGTTCGATTTCACCGACGTGCAGTACCGCTCGCCCGTGCATTCGCATCGCGTCGTCATCCGCGGCGACCGTGGCGAGATCGCCGACCTCGAGGCGCGGGTGATGCCGGTCTATGGCCAGCCGCTGACCAAAATCTTCACCCGCAGTGAATCCGGCCGCTACGGGAACCTGTTCGGTTACGCGCTCGAAGCGATGCTGTGCGGCGACGAGGTGGTGTGGACCATGCCGTACCCCAATGCCCGGCTGATGGACGACGAGATCGCCATCGCCGTGGCGATGGAACGGATGGGGGCGTTGGCGCGCGGACGGGGTGAGGGGCCGTACCCCTATGCCGAGGGCGCGCAGGACCAGTATCTGTCGCTGCTGATGCATGAGGCAGCGAGGAGCGGCGAGACGGTGCGGAGCAGCCGGCAGCCCTGGGCGGGGTAGGGTACGGCCCGTGCAGAGTGCGTCCCCTCTCCCCCCTGGGGAGAGGGTCAGGGTGAGGGGCGCCAAGCACACCGAAAGAGCCACCGCTGGGTGACGGACCATGCTTGGTCTTGTGCGCTTGGCGCCCCTCACCCCAGCCCTCTCCCCAGAGGGGCGAGGGGGCGCAGACTGCGGGCCGCGGGGCTTACCCCTCAGGCAATCCCGTCTCGTTGCGAATGAACGCCGCCACCTTGCGGAGGTCCTGACCTTCGCCGCCCTCGGTGTATTGCCGCGACCTCAGCGCCAACTGAATCTTCCGCCCGTCGGTCAGCGTCAACCAAAGCACGTCGTGACGCGGCCGCTCGGCGTGGTCTTCGGCCACCTTGAGCGCCGCGACCTCCTCGAAGCCCAGCTCGAGCACGACATCCTTGCCGCGGTCGTGTTTCTGCTCGGAGCGGATGCGGCGGGTCTTGGGGTCGAAGGCGGTGACGATGCTGGTGGTATGAGGCCTCAGATACAGCACCGCTGCGGCAATGACGGGGGCGGCGATGCAGATGGCGGCCGAGACCAGGCGAAAGGTCGGATCGGGGATCTGCTGCTCGAGCATGAAATAGAGCAGCGCTGACACCACAACGGACCCCGCGAGCCACATGGCCCGCGGCGGTTGCTGGTGGGTGGCATAAAGGGTCAGCGCGCCGTTGTTGCGCCTCAGGTCGATCATCTAGTCCTCGAGCAGGTAGGCGCCCTTGCGGCCGCTGAGCGGTGTCTTGCCGACGATCTTCATGATGCCGGCGCCGCGCGGCGCATATTTGGCCATGGCGCGCGACAGCACCAGACCATCGGTGCCGGCAAGGATCGGGGTGCGGGCCATGAAGGCTTCGGGCCCGTCGAGCGCGATCAGGTCGGCGACCGGCTGGCCCTTCGTGACCCGTTCGCCGAGCTCGACGCGATAGGCGACGAGGCCGGGGCGGTCGGCCCTGACGATCTCGGTAGCATCGAAGGGCGTCGCTTCCGAAAGCGGGGCAGGGCGCGCGCCCGGATCGGCGTCGATCAGGTTGCGCTCGCACAGAAAACCCCATAGCCGACGCGCATCGTCGGCGCCGAAGTGATCGAACACGTCGGCCTGGCCGCGATATTCGAGCGTCGCGGTGGCGCTCGCCATCGGCACGGGCTTGCCCGGATTGGCCAAAGCCACCTTGCGGTAGAGCTGCGGCAGCACCTCGTCGAAGGAGCCGCCGCCGCTGTCGGCGGCGGTCAGCGTCGCCGCGGCGCCAATCCAGTCGGCAAGATCCTGCAGTTCGGGCATCAGCTCGGGCGAGGTGAAGATGTGGACCAGCGAGTCGTCGTCGCAGTGGAGATCGAAGACGAACTCGGCATCGTGGGCCTCCTTCAACACCAGCAGGCGCAACTGCTCGTTGGCGCTGCGCGGCTGCTGCGCGTCGATCCAGTTGGCGACGGCCTTGCGGATCAGGTTGACGTTGAAGCGCTCGTCGTCGGACAGCCGGCCGTTCAGCTGCGAACGGATCGCGGCGAACAGGTCGGGCCAGCGGCGGTTGAAGTTGATGCCGGTATTGGCGTCGTAGCGGCCGATATGGCGCCGCAGCGAGAAACTCGCCATGCCGAGCGGGTTGACCAGCGGCATCACGGTGAAGCGGGCGCGCAGCAGCCCCTGGTCATCGGCCTGGCGCAGCATCGGCAACAGGTGATGCAGCACCATGGTGCCGGGGTGTTCGTCGGCGTGCAAAGCCGCCTGCAGGTGGACTTTCTCGGGCGCATCCCCGGGGCCGATGACGTAATAGGTGAACTCGGTCACCGCGCCGGGCGTATCGCCCCTGAGCGGTACGACCTTTCTCTCGAATGCCATAACTACCCCCGGATCCAGCGCGGCGAGAATCGGATCGCCGGCGCTTGCGGCAGGTGTCGCATGAGATGGCGATAGACGCGCCCGAAAACGAAGAAAATGATCATCGAGACGCCGAGGAAATAGAGCCCCGCCACCGGGAAGTGGAGGAAGGCGTTGTAGTCCTTTTCGAACAGCTCGCCGGCCTTGTTCATCAGGTCCTTCTGGTCGTTGATCACCGGCAGGGTGAAGTAGACCAGGGCGGTGGTGTGGAACAGCACCACCACTTCGTTGGTGTAGGCCGGCCAGGCGATGCGGATGACATTGGGCCAGGTGACGGCGCGGAACAGCTGCAGGCGGTTCATGCCGAAGGCGCGGGCCGCTTCGATCTCGCCCTTGGGCACGTTCTGCATGGCGCCGTGGAGGATGTTGGCGGTGTAGGCGGTGGTGTTGAGCACCAGCACGGCCGGCCCGAGGATCAGCGGATTGAGCACGATCCAGTCGATGCCGAGCGGCTTCCACAGACTGAGGTTGAAGGCCAGCGCCAGCGAGTAGAACATGAACAGCTGGATGAAGAAGGGCGAGCCGCGAAAGGCGTAGATGAAACCGCGGCTGAGGCTCGAGACCAGCCCGCTGGACGAGCCCTTGCCGAGCGCTACGAAGATCGCCAGCACGAAGCCGATGGGGATCGAGGCCGCGGCGAAATAGATGTTGAACAGCGCCGGCTTGGCGAGGATCACCAGATCGTTGGCGATGGCGGTGATGAGCTCCATCAGCTTGCCCCCGCCGTGGCCATGCCGCGTCCGGCCCAGCGCTGCAGCGCGGTGAACAGCTTTTCCGAGAGGAAGGTCAGGAGGATGTAGAAGATCAGCAGCACGAGGTAATAGCCCCAGCGCCAGTCGGGGTGGACGAGCCCGGCCGAGCGGGTGAAGTTCGGCGATCCCAACCGATCGGCCCACAGCACGATGTCGGAGATCTGCAGCAGCGACAGCAGCGAGGTCGCCTTGATCAGCAGCATCCAGATGTTGGAGAGGCCGGGCAGGGCATAGGCCCACATCTGCCGGATATGGACCCGCAGCAGCACCTGCAGCGGGCTCATGCCATAGGCGCGAGCCGCCTCGAGCTGGCCACGTGGCACCGAGTTCATGGCGCCCGAGATGACGTTGCCGGCAAAGGCGCCATAAACGATGCCGAGCGAGACGCCGGCGAGGATCAGGTACTCGAAGCTGCCGAAGATCAGGTTGGCGTCCGGGCAGAGCGGCCAGCGGCCCAGCGCCAGCTCAGCCGGCGTGCACACCGCCTGGGCGCGGATCCATTCCACCGCCTGCTCGAAAGCCAGCGGGAAGAACAGGAAGAACAGCACGTCCGGGATGCCGGGCAGCGAGTTGGTATAGGCCTTGCCGAGCAGGCGGAAGCCGGCGAAGCGCGAGTTGCGGCCGGCGGCCGAGAGCACGCCGAGCCCCAGCGCCACGGCCGCGCCGATGGCGCCGGCGGCCAGCGTATACTGCACGCTCGCATACCAGCTCAGATGCTTGCCGTTGGTGAAGTAGCCCAGCCAGAACAGCACGTCCTGGCCGAGGACGTCCCGGAGCCATTGCGGCAGAAGATCGACCATAGGGGTCCTGTAAAGCAACAGGGGCGGGAAAACCCGCCCCCGCCGTTATGTGAGGGTTCAGCCGCCGGCGAAGATCGGGCCCGGCGCCTTGTCCGGGAACCACTTGATGATCAGCGCGTCGAGCGAGCCGTCCTGCTTCATTGCATCGATGACGCCGGTGACCTTGTCGCGCAGCTCGGTATCGGCTTTGCGCACGCCGGCGCCGACGCCGCCACCCAGCATCACTTCGGGACCCACCACCTCGATGGCGCCACCCGAACCGGCGACGATCTCGGAGATATAGGAGCTGTCGGCGAGCACCACGTCGACATTGCCGGCATTGAGGTCGGCCAGCGCCTGGTCGGCGGTCTCGAACGACTTGATGGTGTTGGTGCTGCCAAAGGTGGTCTCGGCGTAGCCGGCCTGGATGGTGCCGCCCTGCACGCCGATATTCTTGCCGCTGAGCGCGTCGAAATCGAGCTTGGTGCCGGTGCGCACCATGTAGTGCGACGGATCGGGCGGGAAGTAGTTGGCGGTGAAGTCGATCGACTGCTTGCGCTCATCGGTGATCGACATGCCGGCCATGATCAGGTCGTAGTTGCCGGCGACGAGGTTGGGGATGATCGAATCCCACTCGTTGACCTGGAAGGCGCATTCGAGCGCGGCGCGCTTGCAGATCTCGTTACCGAGATCGATTTCGAAGCCGGCGGGCTTGCCGGCTTCGTCGAGGAAGTTCCACGGCGCATAGGCGCCTTCGGTGGCAATGCGGATGGCCTGTGCATTGGCGCCGGTCGCGAACATGGCGAGGGCTGCCGCCGCTGCCGCCAGAACGAGCTTGTTCATAGTCTCTCCTGTCACACCGCCGGTCTTGGCCGGCGTTCTGGCCGGTCCCACCACCGGCTGATTGGGTTGTGCCGCCCGACGGGCGGCACATGAAGCGCAACGCTAGCGCTTTTTACCGTTCGGTCAATCGTTTGCGAATTGTTGCAATCGGGGGTGCGCACCGCACTCTCAGTGATCCTCCCCCGCGCGGCGGGGGAGGATCATGGAGAGGCCGGCGAAAAGTCTCAGTCACCCGTGGCCGGCGGCGCTGAGGAACTGCTTGAGGCGGGGCGAGCGGGTGTTGCCGAACACCTCGGCCGCGGTGCCTTCTTCCTCGATCTTGCCCTGGTGCAGGAAGACGACGCGGTCGGCGATGGTCTTGGCGAACTGCATGTCGTGGGTGACGAGGATCATGGTGCGGCCTTCGTCGGCCAGCAGCTTGATCACCCGCAGCACTTCCACTTCGAGCTCGGGGTCGAGCGCCGAGGTCGGCTCGTCGAACAGCATGACCTTGGGGTTGATGCACAGCGCCCGGGCGATGGCGGCGCGCTGCTGCTGGCCGCCGGAGAGCTGGCTGGGGTAGCTGCCGGCTTTCTCGCGGATGCCGACCTTGGCCAGCATTTCCAGCGCCTCGGCCTGGACTTCGGCCTTGTCGCGCTTCTGCACCTTGAGCGGCGCCTCCATGACATTGCCCAGAATGGTCATGTGGCTCCACAGGTTGAACGACTGGAACACCATGCCGAGCTCGGAGCGGATGCGGCGGATCTGCTGCTCGTCGGCGGGCTTCCGATGCGGCGGCGTGCCGGTGAGCGCAATCTCCTCACCGCCGACCTTCACCGTACCGCTCTCGGGCACTTCGAGCATGTTGATGCAGCGCAAGAGGGTGGATTTGCCCGAGCCGGACGAGCCGATCAGCGCCACCACCTCGCCCTGGCGGGCGGTGAGCGAAACACCCTTCAGCACCTCGAGCGGACCGTAGGACTTATGGAGATCGGAGATTTCGACGACGGGCGGAGAGAGGGGGTTCTGCATCCGCCGCAACAAACCCAATGCCGCGCCTCGTGGCAAGAGTTTTGCGGAACCCCTCGTCCGAAGAGGCGTTAGTCCAACAGCAGCCACCGGTTACGGCGGCTCGTTTCCTCAGTAAGCGAGAAGGAGATTGCAGATGAATTGGAACCAGATGGAAGGCAACTGGGAGCAGTTCAAGGGCAAGGTCCAGACCCAGTGGGGCAAGCTGACCGACAATGACCTCGACATCATCAAGGGCAGCCGCAAACAGCTCAGCGGCAAGATCCAGGAACGCTATGGCAAGGCCCAGGAAGAGGCCGAGCGCGAGGTCGACGACTGGTTCAACCGCCTGCACTAAGCGGTTCGGACAGCTATGAAAACTGAGCCCCGCTTCGGCGGGGCTTTTTGATTGAGGGGAGGGAAGGAGGGAGGGGGTGGTGCGGTCAGCACCGAGCGTCCCTCACCACCCCCACCCCCAACCCCTCTCCTCCTAGCGGACGCGTAGCGCCGCGGGGGGGGGGGAGCTAGCGCCCCTTATCCCTCTCCTCAAGCGTGCCGAATGCCCGCACCTCGACCGGCGCCCGGCACGCAACCGCTGCCCGCTTGCCCCAATCCAGCGCGGCGTCCATGTCGGGCAGCTCCAGCACCCAGAAGCCGCCGATGTGTTCCTTGGTCTCGATATAGGGACCGTCGGTGACCAGCAGGCCGCCATCCGGCTTGCGGCGCACGGCCTTGGCATCCCTGGTGCGACCGAGACCGCCGACGAACCTCACGATGCCGGCCGCCTGCATGTCGACGTTGAGGTCGGCGATGTCGCGACGCGTTTCGTCGCTCTCGGAGTTCGGTTCGAAATCATCGGAATGGTGGATGGCGACGAGGTACTGGGTCATGGCTCTCTCCTCAGGCGGCGCGGACGTTCACCTCTAATCGAACCAGGCGGGCGGGATTCGACAGAGCATGGGAAAATTGTCTGGGAAATTGTCTGACGGTGCGCGCAAAAGCTAGCGGCCCCGCCCACTCGGACGGAGCCGCTGCCACCTCAGACCGCGGACCCGGCTAGGGACGGTCCGAGTTGCTCGCGCGGAGCGTAGGGCCGCTACGACGCGCGCCGGAACAGGCCGATGATCAGGGAGATCACCAGGAAGGCGAGGAACAGGAAGAACAGGATCTGCGCGATGCCCGATGCGGCGCCGGCAATACCGCCGAAGCCAAGGACGCCGGCGACCAGCGCGATGACCAGGAAGAGCAGTGCGTATTGCAACATTCTTGTTACTCCATTGATCTCTCGGAGGAGTAACGACCGGGCGCGGGATGGGTTCCCGGGTGGCTGATCTGGGTCCGGGATGGAACAACGCATACTTTGCTGCAAGCCCACGGAAGGCACCACATACTGGGTGTCATCCCAGCGAAAGCTGGGACCCAAGCATCCATTTGTGTAGAGGCGAGTTGGGTCCCAGCTTTCGCTGGGATGACACCGGGGTGGTGGGACCACCCTGCGCAACGCCTGCTCTTGGCGGACAAAAGGAGCTCTTTGCGAACAAAAAAGAGCCGGGCAGAGCCCGGCCCAAATCCGGAGGGGCGTCCGGAGTTCCGTCAGGCCGCGGCGCGCGAGCCTTCGTCGAAGAACAGCGCCTGGCTGATCAGCGCCCGCACCATATCGGGATTGAACGGCTTGGTGACGAGGAAGGTCGGTTCCGGCCGCTCGCCGGTCAGCAGCCGCTCCGGGAACGCAGTGATGAAGATCACCGGGATCGGATGGGCGTGCAGGATATCGTTGACCGCATCGATACCCGAGGAGCCGTCGGCGAGCTGAATATCGGCGAGGATCATGCGCGGCTGGGTCTTGTGATAGAGCGCCACTGCTTCCTTGTGGGTGCGGGCGATGCCGACCACGCGGTGGCCGAGGCCTTCGACCATCTGCTCGATGTCCATGGCGATCAGCGGTTCATCTTCGATGATCATGATATCAGTCGCCACCTGGCGCGAGATATCGGCAGACGCCTGCGACAACAGCTCGGCGAACTCAGCGGTGGAGACATCGAGCACTTCGGCCGCTTCATCGTGGCTGAAGCCTTCTACCGCCACCAGCAGAAAGGCCTGTCGCGGCTTTGGCGAGAGGTTCGCCAGGTTCGCCGCTGCCCGCGACTCCCAGGGGAAACTCGAGGTCGGCTCCGGCACGCGAATGGCCGAACTGGAGAACAGCGCCGAATAGAGCCGGTAGAGCGCAATCCGGTCGTTGGTGGATTCGGGGAAGATGCTGAGATCGGCGATCAAAGCCTCGAGGGTTGCGGCGACATAGGCATCGCCCGAAGTTTGCGAGCCGGTGACGGCGCGCGAGAACCGGCGCAAATACGGTAGATGCGGTGCGATCCGCGTGGAAAGGGACATCGATAATCTACTCCCGTGACGCTATTAGAGCTTACCATGCTGAAGAACGGGGATGCGGAAAACTTGGTTCCAGCATGTTCGGAACTTTTTTTGCCACCGCGCATTTAGTTTGCCGCGGCTGGAGTATGGGGCGTCAGATCCTGCTGTGGGGCGAAGGGTTTATGCGAGACAAAACAACAATGAATGATTTGGGCATGCTACGGCGGCGCCGCGACGATGGACTGGGGCCAAATTCCGACATCGGTAACAAGCTTCGAGCGCTCTATGGAGCGGTACAGGGCGAAGAAATTCCATCAAAGCTGATCGACCTGCTCGAGCAGCTCGACGCGGTGGAAAAGCAGTCCAAGCCCGCGAAGGGTAAATAGCGCCATGGAAGCCGAGAAGCCGAGCTTCAAGCGAGAGCTGCTGTCTACACTCCCCAGTTTGCGCGCCTTTGCGGTGTCGCTCTCCGGGCGGCACGACAAGGCCGATGACCTGGTGCAGGACACGGTGATGAAGGCCTGGGCGAAGCAGGACAGCTTCGAAATGGGCACCAATATGAAGGCGTGGCTGTTCACCATCCTTCGCAACGAGTTCTACAGCCAGATGCGCAAGCGTGGCCGCGAGGTGCAGGACAGCGACGGCGCCTTCACCGAGCGCATGGCGGTGCATCCCTCGCAATATGGCATCATGGACCTGGGCGATTTCCGCCGGGCGCTCGACCAGCTGCCCGACGACCAGCGTGAGGCGATCATCCTCATCGGTGCGTCCGGCTTCTCTTACGAAGAGGCGGCCGAGATCTGCAAATGCGCCATCGGCACGATGAAGAGCCGGGTCAGCCGGGCCCGCACCAAGCTGCAGGAACTGCTCCAGGTGACTGGCGAAGGCGATTACGGGCCGGACGCGGTGTCGGCGCAGGTCACCACCATTCCCCGGTTCACCTAGAGCGCGTGGCCCTGCCTGGCGGCCGCGCAGGCCGCCAGCAAGGCGGCGGTGTCGAACGGTTTGGCGAGCGGGGTCGCGCCGGTGAACATTGCCTGGACCGCCTGGTCAGCTGAGGTCACCACCACCGGAACGCGCGCGGCGCGCAGTGCGGCGCAGAGCGCCACGGCGTCGGCGTGGCCGAACCGCGCCTCGATTACCGCCAGGGTAAAGCCGGAGAGGTCGAGAGCGCGCGCGGCGTCTGCGTCGCTCGTGATGGTGACGTGGGCGGCGCCGGCGGCGCGCAGCGTCTGTTCGATATCGGCGGCGACGAGATACTCCTCCTCAACGACGAGGGCATGCAATCCGTGCATTGGTGGTTCCATGACGCAGTGGTGGCCGACATCGATCATGGCCGGCTCGCCGCGGTCATTTAACAAAGACATGCGCCGGGGAAGTTTGGCCGGTTTCGGCAGTTGCGTTCCCACGGCGTTGCGGCATGCTGCCGGAACCATTCAGCCGTGAGCACCGCCCTGGCCACCGTTGCCCATGCCCGCCGTATCCCCTGTGAAGCATGCCCCCTTCGGGAGAACGAGCACTTTCGCGACTTCACGCCGGAGGAGCTGAAGTTCGTTTCGAGCTTCAAGCGCGGCGAACTGGTGAGCGAACCCGCTTCCGCCATCCTGTCCGAGGGCGCGCATAGCGCGCAGCTGTTCACACTGCTGTCGGGCTGGGCCTTCCGTTTCAAGACGCTGGAGGACGGGCGCCGGCAGATCCTCAACTACCTGTTGCCCGGCGACCTTGTCGGGCTGCAGGGCTCGGTGATCGGCGAGATGGAGCACTCGGTCGAGTCACTGTCGCCGGTGGTGCTGTGCGTGTTCCAGCGCGATACCCTGCCGACGCTGTTCGAGAACCATCCCGGCCTCGCCTTCGACATCACCTGGCTCGCCTCGCGCGAGGAGCGGATGCTCGATGAGAATCTGTTGAGCGTCGGGCGTCGCAGCGCGATGGAGCGGGCCGCCTACCTGATCGCCTTCCTCTACCAGCGTTCTGAGCAGGTAGGGCAGGGCAAGGCCTCGAAACACCTGATCCCGATCACCCAGCAGCATGTGGCCGACACGTTGGGGCTGTCGATCGTCCACACCAACAAGACGCTGCGCAAACTCGCCGAGCGCCAGCTGATCCGCTGGCATGACCGGGCCTGCGAGGTGCTCGACCCCGAGGCCTTGGCCGATATCGCCGGCTGGGGCGGCCTCACCGACCGGAAGCGGCCGCTGATATGACGGGGCCCAATTGTTGCCACCGCCCGGGGCTAGGCGTGCGATATTCATCTGGTCCGGGGGGCAAAGCCGGACTGTCCAGCACCATCCCCGGATGAGGGCGGCGTCTTGATGCTTGATGTCAGCAGCCAGTCCGTCGACACCGCCCCGCCGCGGCGCGGCCTCGTGCGGCGGGTCGCCATCATGGCGTCGCTGACGCTGGTGCTGGTGGCGGTGGCAGCGTCGCTCTACATGGTGCGCACGGTCGATAGCCAGCTTGCCGATATCGCCAAGACCTACGAGATCCGGCGGCAGGCGCGCGAACTGATGCTGTCGGTGGTCGATGCCGAAACCGGGCAGCGCGGCTACCTGATCACCCGGGACGAGGCCTATCTCAACCCCTACAATACCGCCGTCGGCAACCTGAGCCAGACCTACCAGAACTTGTTGGCGCTGATCGGCGACAACCCGACACAGCTCCAGCGCATCGAAGCCCTGGTGCCCGATCTCGATGCCAAGCGCGCCGAGATGGCCCGCACCATCGAACTGATGTCGTCGGGCCAGAGTGCCGAGGCGCTGGCATTGCTCCGCTCCGATACCGGGCTCGAGCTGATGGAGCGGATCCGCAGCGTGGTGCGGCAGGTGATCGGCGAGGAAGACGACAAGCTGATCGAGCGCAACGGCCGGATGGAACTTTACCGGCAGTTGCTGATTGCCACCATTCTCGCCGCCCTCGCGGCTGCGGCCATCCTCACCTATTCACTGCTGTCGCGCACGCAGCGCAAGGTCGCGGCGCTGGCGCAGCAGCAGAACCGGCTGAGGACCGCGAACGAGGAGCTCGAGGCGCATGTGCGGGAGCGGACCGCCGAGGTCGAGGAGGCGCGCGGCCATGCTGAGCGCGAACGGGCCCGGCTCGAGACGCTGCTGCAGGATACCAACCACCGGATCGGCAACTCGTTGGCGACGGTATCGTCGCTGCTCGGCCTGCAACTGGCACGGACCTCGTCGGACGAGGTGCGCAATGCGCTGGAGGCGGCGCAGCTCAGGGTACAGGCGATCGCCTCGGGACACCGGCGACTGCGGCTCGGGCCCGACCTCGAGACCACCGATGCGGCTGAGTTCCTCGCCGATGTGATCGACGACCTCGCAGCTGCCATGCCGCCGGACAAGGCCGTAACGTTCGAAAATCACCTTGAAGCAATGATCATCCCGGCGCGCGATGCGACGACGCTGGGCATCGTGGTCAGCGAGCTGGTCACCAATGCGCTGAAGCACGCCTTCGCCGAGGGCCAGGCGGGCACGGTGCATATTCGCTTCGAACGCGGCCAGGATGGGGTCACCGCGCTCACCGTCGAAGATGACGGGCGCGGCATCGGCGCCAATAGCGGGCAGGACGGGCTGGGCGCGCTGATCGTCAAGCAGCTGGCGCGGCAGTTCGGCGGGACAGAGCCAGAATACCGGGCGCGCGAGGGTGGCGGCACGGCGATCACGGTGAAGCTGCCGCGGCTGGACAGGTCGGCGGGGTAGGGCACTGGCGGTGCGAGGATCCTCCCCCGCCACGCTG